>Ga0194129_10004296_pt1 | contig 19104 bp, 18 predicted proteins | sample TA2KigCa35mmetaG_FD_150862 | JGI IMG/M metagenome (GOLD analysis project Ga0194129, IMG submission 150862) | Freshwater microbial communities from Lake Tanganyika, Tanzania - TA2015038 Kigoma Deep Cast 35m | ecosystem: Environmental > Aquatic > Freshwater > Lake | place: Tanzania: Lake...
TCGGAAAAAAAAATCCGCCCCTCCATTTTCGCAATGTTGGAAGAATTGTATTATGATATTTTTCATCAGACGTCGAGCACGAATCCGAAAACTCCGCAATTTATTGCGAAGAGTGCGGCGATGAAAGAGAAGATATATCGCACTGACGTCCAACATCTGTTCCGGATTGTTACGGGAGGAAAAGAACCTGGACCGGATATCCGGACATTTGCGGATGTCGCGCGTTTTATCAATGATAATGACGAAATCAATGCGTGGTGCCAGCGTGATGATAATAAATCGCGGAAAATACCTGTAACCGACGAATTACGTAGTGATTCTGGTTTCGTAGAATATATCAAACACGTAAAGGAAATGATGCGTCTCACCGCGAAAGAACGCAAGACGATTGTTGGATTATTAGACCGGGTTTTTGTGACAATGAAGAAAAGCGACGAAGAACTTCGCCAGATTGAAGAGAACTGGGATAAAGGTGCCTACCGTCGTGTTGAAGGATTTGAACGCGATGACAAAAAATATATGCACAAGTTTTTCCAGCTGAATTTGAAATATGATTTCTTCATTAACCCGAATCTTACAGACGCGGATTTACAGGCGATTACAAATGAAGCGAGAACACGTATTGTTCGGTTATACGCGGATAGTTACCAGCGATTTTTTAAAGGGTTTCAAATCCTTCAGAAAATCCAAGAAGCGGGGGTGTTGAAAGCATTGATGGCGAAGGTGGACGTGGCGAAGAAGGCGCAGGAAGAGCCGGCAGGGAGCGGGAGTGGGAATGGTCGCGAAAAACCGGAGGCGGCGAAAATCAACTTTAATCCTGACTCTTTTCAAGATGAGAAAATTGTATCAGAAAATATATATGAAAATTTATCTAACAAAAGTACACAATTAGCAAATTCGTTTATAACATTGGCGCGCGAAATTTATAATCGAGGCAGTGCAGATGATAAATTGCGGACGAGATTATGGAGTATATTACGACGTTTACACGCTGATATGAGAGAATATACAGATAGAGACCGTATCGACCGGAGTATTGAAGGACTCGCAAATGAAAAGGTTCAAAGCAATCGGTTTTTGTATGAACAGACGATTTCTCCACCACAGCAATTTCAACGAACGGAAACTGGGGCTGGACCGATTCGGGCGACTAGTAGTACCTTTTTTTCGGTGTGAATTCAATGATACGTTGATTAGTTCAATCGGTCCTCCAACTTCTGAAAATACTCTTGATTATACACCAAATTTCCGGTGGGTCGATAAGAATCGGTTGACTTGTATTCTTTCTTGTCGCTTCCTGCCGAGGAACCGCCCGCGCTACCACCGCCTGCGCCGCCGCCGCCGCCAGGAAATGGATTGCGCTCATTGTATAACAATGTATTTGCGTCTTCTGGGGGTCGTGCTTTGCTGCCACCACCACCACCACCACCCCCGTCATTGTATTTTATGACCTTGCCTTCTTCGTCATATAATATCGGTCGCCCGTATTCGTCAATGGCAGTCCCCGTCTTTTTCTTGAATTCATTGCGGACATAATTGGGAACATAATGATGCCACGAAATCAGAAGAAGGTTGGGGTGGGTATACCGCACCATAAATTTGTTTTCTTGTAGTTTATCCACTAGATACGCGATACAACCAGCGTGGTCATAATTCGCGACACCCAATATGATTTCTGGCACAATATACCAACAGAATTGTTGATGGCATTTTTGACGTGATGTCAATTTGATTTTCTCGTGTATTCGTGTAAGTATTTTGTTATACGTAAATAACTTGTTCTTATCCTGCTCTTGCTTTTTTTCGTATAACTCGTCTAAATTGATTTTTTCCACATTTTCCACATTATCGCCGGCGAATTTGAATAAGTCGTCCATTCCGTATGCGTATGCGTATGCGTATGTAAACACGACAGAAAATAATGAAATTCGTGATAACGCAATAAATGTCCTCCCCACCCCAATCAAAACAATAATAAATACACTTCGTGACGAATACGTATATACACGTATATACGAGGTAACGCAACTGAAAATGGCGGATACAGAACCAACGATTAAACACATCGTAATTTCATCAGGTGGCCCAGCCGGACACATGATGTATAGTATTCTTAGAACATTGAACCTGAAAGGTGTTTGGAACATTGCGGACATAAAAACAATTTATGGGTCTTCGATTGGTTCATTTGCCGCAATTATTATCGCATTGAAATACGAATGGGAGGTTATGGACGATTATTTTATTAAACGCCCGTGGGAGAAGATATTCTTTTCGTCGTCGTCATCATCGTCCAGCAGTGGAGAACATACATGTGAGACCACGTCGTCAGGGTCATCTTCTGGCAGCGGCGGCGGCAGCGCCTTATCTGACGCTAAAAATAAATTGGACTACATTTATAAGTTATACCGAAATCACGGGTTATACGGTCTGAAAGAGTTCGGTGAAATGTTGCGCCCAGCACTTCAAGGTAAGGATTTCGGTATGGATGTCACATTTCAAGAATTTTATGAGAGAACTGGTATTGAACTTCACTTTACCGTGACCGAACTGAATAAATTCCAGAGCGTTGATTTCAGTTATAAGACACACCCCAAACAAGGATTAGTAGAAGCGTGTTATATGAGTTGCTGCTATCCATTTGGATTCACGCCGATTTATCGTGATGGTTGTTGTTATATTGATGGCGGAATCATCAATGACTATCCAGTTAACGAATGTATTCGCGACCAAAAATGCGACTTGCGCGAAATACTTGGTGTGAAAATGCTTTGGGAGCGAAAACCGGCATATTTGACAGAGAAATCATCGGTGGTTCAGTTTATATCAACGTTTTTTAATCAAATTAAGGGGAATTTGTTTGAAAATCGTCCGACTTGCCCGGTGCCAAATGAAGTCGTTTGTGTTTCCAAAGTTTTTGCGTCGCAAGATTGGATGAATTGGATGAAGGATGAGAATTATCGTCGTGAATTGGTATTACGAGGAGAGACATTTGCCAACGTATTTTTATCGTATCGTCGGAGTTTTCGTTCGCTGGGGGGGTCGGATGGAGGTAGTGGTAGTGGTAGTGGTAGTCGTTCGTTACAAGCGCAAACGGTGACAGCATCGGCACCTATTTCTAGACCTGACCCACTTCAAAACAGTGAGTTGATAGAAACTGAACCGGCAATCGGAGGGATAGGGGTAGGAGCAGAAGCAGACGAGGCAGAAGAACCGAGAGAATATTCAATTATGAATAATGAGGTTACAATGATATAGCGAACCCCTATTATACCAATACTGTTTTCAAAAACTCCATAATCTTATCTTTATCTGGTTTGGCATCATATTCAATCACCTGACCATCCTTCACCAATTTAATGGTGGGATATCCTTCAATTTTAAACTTATCTGCCATATCCGGTTCAGCCTCGCAATCTACCGTCTTAAATGAAACGGTATATCCATTGATTTGGCGCCCGTTCAATTCTTTTTCTACTTCATCAAAAATAGGTTTGGCTTTTTTACAATGCGGACACCAATCTACCTTAAATAAAAAGAGTTGCACGTTCTTATCACCTTGTTCACCAGCACCAATCCCATCTGGTGCGAGTGTTGTGCCTTGTGCATTACTAAAGAACTTATTTAATCCTGGAATCATATCATTTTTGATGATATAGTAAAGAACACTAACGATTGCCGCAATAATTACAAGAACAACTATAATATTCTTGGAATTGCTAGAAAGTGTGGTCGTAATAGATGACATAACAGACGATGTGGATGTAGATGAAGTAGAAGAAGTCGACATAGTAAAATAGAATGAATGTATTATATTATAGCATTGGAACTTTAATATAATCTTTAAACGAATGAAAAGAATATGAAAATAAAACAATCATACTAGATAAGCAAATAAACGATTAAATCAACAATGATATTTCGAGATATAAAAACTGGTTCTTTACTAAATATTCGTAGAGACGAATACACAAACGACCAAGAGTATTTTCGTGAAATTATTCGGATAGTAAATGTTCGCGCTCATGCGAATACAGATGAAGTCATACCATATTACAGTAGACCTTATGATGATTTTATAAACGAACAATCACAAAGGCAAAAACAGCGATAGTTAGAATAAATCCGATAGTTATGAAAAAGTTCATTTTCAATTCAGGAAACAAGTCTGTTTCAATAATTCCTTTGGTATCAATAACTGGTTTTATTGCATTGAATAATAAATAACAAGCAACCGTTAGCAAACCGATGACAATAAGTTTCATTATCCATGATGATACAGAGCCGGATGATACAGAAAATGGACTTACGAAAAAGATAAGAACGATAAAAATACACACACCTAAAATTATGCATGAATATTTTGTTTTTTCACTATACTGGACAATATAGTTCGTTGGGTCTTCAAGGATTGTCATTATGGAATACGTGAATAGGATTGATGTAAAATAGAATATAATAACAGTATATTATACATACGTGCGTTTATTATTTTTAATGTCAAATACGCGAAAACGAAAATACCGACGAAGGCGAACACACGCGCAGAATCAGAGCGGTGGTGCTGTATCTCTTCGTGCAAAACTACTTGGAGGCACTAGTGGTGGAAATGAGAAGACCAACTCTATGTTAATACCTATTCATCGCACCAAAAAAGTGAGAGCATTTACAAAGAAAGACTTTAATAGTGGTGACGGAATGCTTACGACAGTTTGGGGCCCGAGTATGTGGCATTTTCTTCACACAATGAGTTTCAACTATCCTGTCGCACCAACACAACAACAAAAGCAAGATTATATGAATTTTATTTTGAACTTAAGGAATATACTACCTTGTAAATATTGTCGTATGAACTTGACGAATAATTTAGCCACACGACCATTGAAGATGTGTCATATGGCAAGTCGTGATACATTTTCACGGTTTGTATATGAACTTCACGAAACAGTAAATCGGATGTTGGGAAAAAAATCTGGTTTGACATACTGTGACGTCCGTGAAAGATATGAGCATTTCAGGTCACGATGTACACAAGATGCGCCAAAAGTGTTTGATTTTAAAAAGATGTTTACAGGAAAAAATGGCGACGAGAATGAAAAGGGATGCACGGAACCACTTTATGGTAAGAATGCAAAATGTGTTATTTCAATTGTTCCACAGGAGGTGAAAGTCCCGACATTTAGTGTAGATGAACAGTGTATTAAAAAACGTACCTATGATTCAAATTAAAATATAAGTAGAATGTATATTCATTAAAAAAAATGAGTAGGGTTAAAGGAGGACAACATGATGTTCCTTGTGCCTCTGTAGTAAATCCAATGTCAGTCGATTTTAGTGATATGCCACCTCTTTTAGAAATTCCTGGTCACAAACCTAAATTATTTGATAGATTTCGTTCACTTATAGAAAAAAATGAGACTGCAATGAAGGGGGGTCCAGGTGTATTCAGTAAAGTACAAAGAGAATTTTTTAGTTTACTAACTGATAATGATGATGTTAAAAATGGTTCCCGTGAAATTTTTGCAGAGATGTTTAAAATACAAGAAGAACACACAAATTCGGAGTATCGTCAATTCATAAATGACATACTAGATTGTATATTGGAAGCAAATTTAAACAAATTATCATATTCACGTTGCTTACAAATGTTATATTCATTGTTTTCAAAGGCATTTTATAAAGACAGTTTTTGTCGTATTATATTAGGTTCTTCTTTTGTTCTTTCAACTGTTTACTTGACTTGGATAAGTGGTATTGGTCAAATATTCGGATTAGGTGTAGATGGATGTTATACAGTTTTTTCAGCATTGAGTGCTTGTTATCAGTTTATTGATAATCCTATACTATATGTTAGTACATTCGAGAGGTTGATTGGAGATTATGCAAAACAAATACCAGATTTTATAAAAATATTAAATGAAAATGTAGATAAACCTGCAGTATTTGTAAGTTTAATAGCACAAACAAATGTGGCAATACTTGATAAAATTTATCGTCCTGCTCCAACTCCCGAAAGAGAAGGTGACGCGAGAGCAGGAGCAGGAGCAGGAGCGAGTGGACCGGGAGCAGGAGCAGGAGCGAATGAACCGGGTTATTTTAATGAATTACTAAAGTGTATACAGGAGCTAAAAAATAAAGGTGGTTCTCCAGAAAAAATGAATGAATTAGAAAAAATAAGGCTAGCTACCGAGCAAGCTAATAATGCTCTAAACGGTCCTTCTTCTGCTTCCGGTCCTTCTTCTGCTGCCGGTCCTTCTTCTGCTGCCGGTCCTTCTTCTGCTCCCGGTCCTTCTTCTGCTGCCGGTCCTTCTTCTGCTCCCGGTCCTTCTTCTGCTGCCGGTCCTTCTTCTGCTGCCGGTCCTTCTTCTGCTGCCGGTGTTCATGCTGCCGGCGCGGTTCCAGACCAAAAAACACTATCATTATTTCAAAAAATGTATGATGAAATTAAAATTGTAACTGGTCAATACAGTGAATATGTAAAAGAATATTTGAGAAATCTATATCGTTTTCTTAATAAAGTATTACAAGTATTTCCAGGTGTAGTTGGCGACCCAAATAATAGTTTTTGCGCATATACTTCTAATTTTTTTATTTATTATTTGACTGATGTAGTTAATGCAATAAAAAGACAAATGGGAACTGCAGGTATAAATGAAACCGAAACAATATTGGGAATAATATTAGATTTTTCACTTCCATCACCATTGAGAAATGAAATATATATGGGTAAAGATTATACTGCTTCACAAGAAGTTATTATGCTTGCACTTACATTAAAAGATGATATCATAAATTGTTTGGCAAAAAAAATAAATCAATCACAAGGTTATAGAATGGAAATTGCGATAAAACGTGCAAAAATCATAATAGAAAATGTTATTCCCTTTTATCAAAGTTTACTTACTGAAGATAATTTGAAAAAATATATGGCTACCCTACCTGATGAAATGTTACGTAGATTTTTGACAGTATCGGGTCAAAACGCACAACCACAACCATTTGATGACACACAAGGTGGAACATATGGTGATAGTCAACCAGAAGAAGAGAGAAATGAATCACTTTATGAAGATATGATTCTATTATTTCGTAAAGGTCTTCTTGAACCAATACAGTCATCGACGGACAAGACAGAGAAAAACCTTTATGAAAAAACGATGAGCGCTTGTACTTCATTATTGAGAATAAATCCTTTTTCTTTGTTTTTAAACCCATTACAATGTTTGAAATATTTTGTAGTTCATAATTTTATTGGAAGAGATATAGCATTATTAGAGGAAACAAAACCAGTTCAGGAAACACTTCACAGTGCTGCTCACAGAAAATTTTTACCACTTGAAAGACTATTTTCTCAAAACAGTTATAACATTTTATCATTTGTAACACAGGAGATTGAAACTGGTAAAAGTTTAGAAGTCATTCGTAAAGAATTAATACAAAAATATAATATAAAAAATAAACAAGGTATTTTTGCTGATGTTGATTCACCTGAATATGCATCATTTGTAGAATCTATGATTATTGGACTTAAATTGGAAACTCTAATTAATCCCAAAAAATGCGAATTTACAGACGCAATTATGTTTGAAAAAGAAAGCAAAGCCCCAGTTGCAGTAATGGTTGTGAATATTGAATCAACCGAAACTAGAGTTGAAGGACCTTTCAAAACTATTACATATCAACAGAAACAGAATAAGTATCTTCCATTTGATCTTATTCCACCTAAAGTATTAAACAAAATTAAAGGTTCTTATATGAATTTATTTTTTAAAGGACCAACTGGTAGTGCGAAATGTCAGGGCGCTGTTGCTTCCGGGGGAACAACGACATTGGAACAATCACAAAAAAAAATACTAGACATAGCGGATAAAATTAATGATGAACCGAAGGCAACAGACAAAGAAAAAACGGTCAATTTACCGTTGTTATCTGATGCTAATATAGAACAATTGGAAGTATTGATTAGTGAAGAAGCAAATTTACCACCAGACATACTTTCCAAAGCACCAGACATATCTTCCAAAGAAGGAACTCAAGAAGCAAATTTACCACAAATATCATTAGAAGAACTATTAAAAGAAGGGTTAACAAATACGAAAGATAATGTTGTGCAAAAGATGATGGCGAACGCAACAGATGTAGAACAACCTAACTTATCATCGGGTTCAGGCGCAGCCGAAGCATCGGGTTTAGGCGCAGTCGAAGCATCGGGTTCAGGCGCAGCCGAAGCATCGGGTTTAGGCGCAGCCGAAGCATCGGGTTTAGGCGCAACCGAAGCATCGGGTTCAGGGGTCAATGCGCCGGAGCCAGGGGGCGATGCACCGAGCAGCAGGAGCAGCAGCAGCAGGAGCAGCAGCAGGAGCAGCAGCAGGAGCAGCAGCAGGAGCAGCAGCAGGAGCAGCAGCAGGAGGAGCAGGAGCAGCAAACCGAGTAAAAAATTCAAGCCAAGCCGTGGAAACAGACATAAACTGCTGCCGACAACAATCAGCATAACAAAAAGTAAAAGAAAGAGACCTGAAAGACATGATGAACCGTCAGATACTGAAGAATCACAAACGGGAGCAAGTCGTCGTTTAACAAGAATAACACGTAAATCTAATATCAATCATCGTAAATACTCATCTCATATAATTCAAACAAAGAAACGCCGACATATGAATCGTCGTCATAACACACGAAAAGTATCTAGAAAAAATTGAAATGTTTTTTTTTGATTTCATCTATTTATACTGTATATCACACAAGATGCAATCAAGCACGCCAGACACAACTCGTGATTCTATTAAGGAATATGTATATGTAAATGAAAATGGAAATATAAAACATACATGGAACATTTATCCATCCTCAACCACTAATACTGATGCTCAGGCTATTGATGACGCTATTTCAAAAATATCTGATTACTACTTACGCGAAAAACTGACTACACCTCTAAGTAGAGAAAAACCACATACTCAAATCAATAAGGCATTACAACGTGACCACATTTTGATAGCTGCTGCATACACTTCTTCAGTCAAGCTTAGTTTGCGTGATTTTCCAAAATATTACTCTGATAAGCACAATAAGGAACTGAATGAATATGGACAAATGATGAAAAAGAAAGCTACGACGATGTCAGCGTTGTCATCTCTATATCAAAAACACAACTTGACAGCATTGTCCGGAATGACTGGATTGCTGATAACAAGATTATTCTTAACTGGGCATTCACATTCACTCTTACAAAAACAAGCATCATCATACGTTTCACCTGAACACTTAGCTCAAATACTCAAAAATTACTCGTTGTTCACAACCAAATTCATTCACTCAGCACTTGCAAGTGAGATTCTCATTGGAAACAGGTATTACCGTGACATAACACGAAATACATTAATTATTGGTAATATTACTGGAGACGATGGCGGTAAATACAAAAATGAAGACATTACGTCAAATTCCTTGAATGCGATCAAACAAGAACTTTTCCAACTCTATGCAAGTCAAGTCGACCGTATTCGAGAAACAGTGAAACTATACAAGCGCGGTTTTATAAGTTTATCTTCAATTCAAGCAGACCAAGATTTCATACACTTGATGAGTTTGTTTTGGCGATATTCCAAAATGATTATGAAAATTTATGAAGAAACGATGTCATATGAATTGCCAATCGACGAAGATTACTATGACAATGATGACGAATATTCTGAAGTTCTCAAGAAGTTCAATCAAGAAAAAGATATTAAAAGTTTCTTCACAGTTTCGAACTTCTCTGAAGCGTGCATTACGGTTCCACTTTTGTATAATTATGATGTTGCTCATCTCTTTGACAACTCCCAGCAAACGTATGCCAAATTTATCCGAGCAGCAAAAAACACATACATTCGTTTGGCCAATACCGGATGCACATCGTTGTTACTATCATTTGCAGCAATTGAACCTACAATGATGACACCTGAATTTGCACCCAAACACGGAACTAAGTATCAAACCTTGTCATTATGCAGTTGCGCCAACTATATTTCAACAAAAAAAGAAGTGTATACATCATTGCGTGATAAATATCGCATGCACATTCCGCGGACAGCAGTAGTCGTTGGAGTCATCCCGCGAACCAATGATGAGAAAGATGGTGGTGTTAGTAATATTCCGATTCATAAAATTATACAACGCATTTCAGATACGCCTATCAGTGACTTAGCAACCCAATTGCTATAAAGGAATAAAATATCAAAAATTGAAAAATCAAAAAAATTGAAAAATCAAAAAAATTGAAATGTTTTTTTTGATTTATAATATATTAATAGCGAACAACAATGGTGAACGAAATTACGAGGAACCAGAACCAGAATATTGATGCAGCAGTCGTAACTGTTCCACAAGGCAATATTTATAATCGCAACCGTGAACGTCAAATTGCTCAAATGCGTGAATATGACCGTATAACCAGTTATTGGAATGAGAGTAATTATGTCAATACTCGTCGCAGAGAAAGAACACAAACCATAAATAACATTGACAACTACAATACCGGATATCGCATCCATCATATCCGCACAATTCAGATTCCAGATTCGCATAGATGGAATGAGTTATTTGGAATGGAAATTTTGAACCCAACACTCCGTGAATACGTACAGGCGTCATTTGAATACAACCAAGATGAAACAGGAACACGTGATTTTGCAGGACAAATTGAGGTTTCACTTATTATGACTGAAAATTACAGACCTGGTGTTCACGTCGCGATATTCATCATCTATCTAACGCCTCATCGACAATTTCAAGACGGTCACGTCATTCAAATGGAGTTCGGTGAAGGAAGTCGCACGCATCAAAGAGTGAACCGGATGTTTGATCCAAATCAATACGCAGTTATTTCACAAGCAACTGAATACAACATCTTGCATTTTGTTGCTGACGATGATGAGATGAATGAATTAATCCACGCCTATTTCATTGACCGTGATTTACAAACAATACGGTTTGAATATATTGAACCGAGAAATCGTGATGAAAGAATTGGCGATGTTGAGCAGGGGTATTATATCGTTGGATATAATCACAACGAGCATCATCAATGGCATCAAGATATTACGTTATACAATTTCAATGACGTGTATCGGGATATGTATCGCAATCTAAATGTTGACAACCATAACCATCGTGCGGATGGAATTGGTCGTGGTCCTGGTCAAGGTGATGTTCGAAATGGTGAAAACGAAGTAGGTAGACTAGAAAATAATATCCAAATTCGACCTCCACCTCCAATCAACAACTTTCAAGATATTTACATGTATTATTACAATGTAATACCATACAATTATCAAAACCAAGACAACCAAGACCACGACAACGACAATGACCAGGAAGAAGAGTTACCTGCGCAGGGATGATGATGATGTTGTTCATTGGAGGAATATAAGGAATAAATACTGGAATACTTCATGTATTTTTATTCTATTTACATACCAAATTGACTGAAGTCGGCCATTACTGGTCTTGGTGCGTTAATATCTTCTGACCTTGAATAATTTGGAACCTTCTTACATTCAAACGCGGGTTCCGGACAACGTGCGCAAGCAGGGCAAGGAGGGCATTTATGGTCACCAATACCACTACCATTACTATTACTATTACCACTACTGGCTTGGTCATTTCCACTAACACTATTCATACCAGGTATACCACCAGGTGCGTTCAATGGAAATGAACTAGGAGACATAGAAGAAACGGGAGCGCCGAGTGATGAAGCAGTCACGCCATCATTAAGATTCGGGTCATATTTCGGAGTTGGTGGAAGTTTCGTATTTGATGGCAAGTCCTTGGTTGCAACAGGTTTCAATGGGTCGGGAACATCGCTAGACCTTGTTGTTGTAAAACCATCACGTGCATACTTCCCTAAAGTAGAAGCCAAAATCAACGACAGTAGTAAAATAAGTAAGAGATGAACTTTGGTAAGTTGCATAATTGTGCAGTAATTATAATACTATATACACATAAAAAGTTTTCAAATAATGAAGAATTGAAATCATTATGAATTATATACATACATATAACGAAATGACCACGCCAATCGTAAAATCAACAATACCAAAACTGCCGGATGAGTCTGGTATTATAATGACCAAGAAGAAAATAAGAAAAAATGCGGTAGGTAGTGGTAGTGGTAGTGCGGTTACTCTTGCAACATCATATACTGAAAGTGATATAGGATGTCATAAGTATGAAGTTGGAGTAGATGAAGCAGGTCGTGGACCATTATTTGGACGCGTATACACTAGTGCGGTTATACTACCACCAGCAAATTCTATTGCCGGTGCAGTCTTTAACTTTTCACTACTTAAGGATAGCAAGAAGTTTAGTTCAGATAAAAAAATTCGTGAGGTTGCAGATTATATTAAGGAACACGCAATTGGGTGGACGATATCCTATGAGGAAGCAGATGTTATTGACCGCATCAACATACGTCGGGCAACACTTCAGTGTATGAGAAAATCTATAAAAAGTGTCATTGATAGACATATAGTGATATTGAAACAACAAGAGCAAACAATACCACTGCCTACTTATAGAGACTACCTTCTTCTAATTGATGGCAATGACTTCATTCCGATGGGGAGTTACAATGAAGACACGGAAGAAATGGAGACATACACGCACGTTTGCGTGGAAAGCGGTGATAATACGTATGCGTGTATTGCGGCTGCGTCGATTCTGGCGAAGGTGGCGCGTGATGATTACATAGAAAAATTATGCGACCAACACCCAGTGCTGGATGAAATGTATTCGTTACGGGGGAATAAAGGGTATGGGGCGAAAAAACATCTGGATGGTATACGGGAGCACGGGATTACACAGTGGCACAGGAGGTCGTATGGAATATGTAAGGAGTTTGTGTAGAAAATGACGATTCGCGTGAGCGGATATAAGGAGTTCGCGTAGCGAACGGACGTCGTGGTTAGAATTCGTCCGCGCCATACCCGAAAAATCCTCTGCGTGACGGCGGCGATGACTTTGCGGTGGCCGAGGAAGACGACGACGACGACGACGTCAGTTCATTTATTTTATTTTTGAGTATTTTATTCTCCAGTTTTACAGTCCGCATTTCTTCATCCATCTCGGCGACTTTGTCCTTGAATTCGTCGAGGAGTTTTTGAATATGAAGCAACATTTCCAGCGTGGTTTGATTTTGTTTCGCAATGGCATTTGCGTGAAGGGTTGCGGCAGTAGGAACACCGATGACAGCGAGAGACATTACTTTATGATTGCGATAATTTTTATACGAGTGATGTGGATTTGAGAGAAAACATTTCAATTTTATTTTCTACGTATGTTTTTTATATTTCGCCTTTTAATTGTTTTTTTGTGTTTTATGTATTGTTTATGTTTGAAATTAAATGATTTTTTGCGTCGCAAACCACCACCCAAACCAAGTAAATCATCTATATCAAGAAGCGGAGCAGACGGTTGTGGAGCAACTAATTCTGGTTTTGGTTGTTTCGCACGATATCGTGTCTTAGCTATTTTATATAAAATTTTACGATTCAACATTTCTAGTTCTTCTTGTGTCATTCCTTCTGTAAGTGGATTTCCTGAAAGGTGTATTTGTTTCAACGACATAGGAAGCGAACTCACATTTAAATCATCAAATTTTGAAATTAAATTGGCATGTAAATAAATAAATTCTATTCCTTCCGGAAATACACAGCCAACTAATGAAGATATTAGATTATAATTTAAAAATAAATGACGGCACGAAGGGAATGTTACACCCCGTAGATCTGTGATATCATTAAAATCTATTTTCAACTCATCAATTACTGGTGGGAACTGGACATTTCCTAATGTGTGTATTCTACATCTACGAAGATTAATTCCGCATCCTGTATAAGTGTTTCCAAAATAACTAATAGGGCCTTCACCTATATAAAATAACGGACGAAATATTAGTCCATCTAATGATGGAATTGTATATCTCATACTTTCTATGTCAATATTCTTCAAATCTCGTTTATCATTATGAACTTGATAAACCTTTGACATAAATTCGTCCTTTGTATATTCTCGGTTACCTCCAACAAGCATACCCCAATCATTCTTTTTATCATTAGGACCGATTATTTTATCTGAAATAGGTCTAGATAAGTCGTCCTCTTTAAAAAAATCTAATGCTTCTTTTAATTGTCGATGTTCATCATTTCCTAAACTTCCTTTGAACTGACCGGAATTTCTTTTTTGTTGTTCTGCTTCTTTTAATAATGAGTCTTGTAACGTTCTCTCCAACCGTTCAATCCGTTCTCTTTTGAGTTTCGTTAATTCATTTTCACCCGCTTTTGACATAATTTATATACTATAATTATATAATACATCATCCTGTCATAATGGTCTGCGCCACCTCCTGTGCCATCGCGTTTATTTTCATCGTCGCAAATATCTACTGCTGCGCATTCTCTCACCGTTCTGGTGGTGTGATTCAAGAATTCGTGGCGAAGTTGTCACCGGATAAGCAGCGCCGGTATGCCGCAATCACGCGCGAGAGACAGGGTATCTATTTTATGGGGTTGTTCCTCGGTTTCATTCTCTCGATGATACTGCTGGTATGCTGTCGTAAATATTTCTTGGGCGGCGCAGGTGGGTCGCGGGGAGGGGCGTTGTGTATGGTCGCGGCCGTTGCATTTAGCGTGAATTACTTCTACTATATTCTCTCGCCGAAGAGTGATTGGATGGTGCTTCATCTGAAGTCGGGGGAAGAAACGTCGGCGTGGTTGAAGGTTTATCGCACGATGCAGGTGAACTATCACATTGGACTTGTTCTTGGTATTTTGGCGGTGGTGGCATTCGGGAATGCGTTATGTTAACATAAATATATAATACAACGGTATAGTATAACAAGCTTTGAATGATGAACTTCTCCTCCTCCGAATCTGTGGATTTCTTGGCCACCGCCCCCGAGCAGAAGAACTTTCTCAAGAAGAAGGTTGTTCCTGTTCTTAAGAATGCTGTTCCTGTTGCTGTCCGTGTCATTCCGGCAGTGGCCCCCTTTGTTCCGGCTCTGCGCCCCGTTGCTGCAGTGATTGAAGCAGTTCGCAAGTAAAGAGCGCGCGCATATCCCCTGCGCAGTATATCGCGAAAAACGAGCGGAGCGGAGTGAGTGGCGCCGTAGGCGGAACGAACGAAGCGACGCGAAAAACGAACGAAGCGACGCGAGATGCAGAAATAAAATTGATATTTTAATTCTAATATAAAGCAAACACAGTGTTTCTTTATATTGTCAGACGAACAAACGAACAAACGAACGATGCGCGTATTAGTGTTCGATACTGAGACAACCGGACTCCCTCCCAAAAATACACCTACGAACCAGACTGATAAATGGCCTCACGTGATACAGTTAAGTTGGGCGATTTATAACGATGAAACCAAAGAAATAGAAGAAGAGAAGGATTTCATTATATCTCTCGGAACGCATATTTTGATTTCACCGGAATCAACCGCCATCCACGGAATTACAAGCGAATTATCACGCGCGCGCGGAATCCCCATTGAAGTTGCGTTATTTGATTTTAAGCATGCTGCTAATCGTTGTGGAAGAATAGTGGCGCACAATCTAGAATTTGACAAGAATATGATCATCGTGGAGTATTACAGAAATCGGATATTCCACTCTGTTTTTCCACCGTCGGAATACTGCACAATGAAACACGGAACGACGATATGTAAACTCGTGAAAACATGGGATGACGGGCGAACATCAGCAAAATTCCCGAAACTCATAGAACTGTATCACGGATTATTTGGCACAGACATTCCTTCACCCATCGGCCTTCATAACGCAAAAGTGGATGTGGACGTTTGCTTGAAGTGTTACGTGAAGATGACCCAGGTGGAAGAAGAGACAAAGACAAAGACAAAGACGAATACGATTTCATAACACTAACAGTAACAGTAAAAGTAAGAAAAAATATTATTTTTATTTATATATAAAACGTACCAGATTTCACCTAAAAAACATTGGACCCTAAGGGTCAAACTGCGCATGAATCCGCCGTCGCCGCCGCCGCTGGAGATACCGATGCGGGTAGTGTTGTTCCAACTATTATGAAGCGTTCCACAAAAACATCTTCCGGACGAAAATCACCTGAAGGTGCAGCTGCCGCATCCGTCAGTTGTATCAAAAACAGATGAACTCTATTGTATTGATAACAATGGTGCGGCGCCTATTGTTCTTGCGCATAAAACGGCAGAAGGTAGAGTATCTGTATCTCGTGAAAGTCCGATGGCAAATGTTCCTGGGGCATTTTATGGACTTACAATACGTAGTGATGATGCCGATGCTGGTGCTGGTGCTGGTGCTGGTGCCGCTGCGGCAGGCTCATCAGGAAGTATATCCGGTGGGAAATCCAGAAGAAGACAGCATTACACCGCGCGTAAAAATAAAAATACACTCCGTCGTCGCACTCAGCGTTACAGACGCGGGTATTTGTAATACGTTATACACCTTATTCTTCATCCGTGTCGTAAACCGACGAAGACGCTGCTGCCGTTGTTGATATCGCCGGTGTAAAATACATATGAACCCGTTTCATTTTACGCAGGAAATCCGCACCTACCAACCAATCTATTTTTGTTTTGTCGGTGTATTCTTTGATTTTCGGTTTCACGGAACAAATTCCGTATTGTTGTGAAGAAGACCGAGACTCGGGGAGGACTCCATACGGCCAGAAATTGGCGCGGGTGGTGAGTAAATACAAAACGCGTGCTGGTGTCATATATTTCAAGATTTGCGCTGTGCGACGCTGGTCCGATAGACTGACGAATGCGTTTAATAACCCTTCATCCAGAGAAGATGCAACTGATTGCCAATATTCATAACCAGGAAACGCGAGAGATATAGTGTTCTTGAATAATAGTCGCCATTCGGCAAATGTTCCACACGCAACCACGTCATCTGAACGGGAGTAAAGAAGTGGCCATAGGTATAAATTGACAATGTCAATAACAGTTTCGTTACGGAAGAAAGGACTTGAATTGTTGACGATGTATACAGGACAACACAACTCGCCTGTGCGTGGTCTCAAATATTCGCGTTTTTCGCGTGTCATTTCACAATCTAGCCACGGATTATATTGTGAAAGCTGTTGATAGAGTGAACTCGTTGGACGTGGAACTTCGTTGATGACGCGGAAACGAGTATTGTCGTTGAGGAGGTTTGATTGAGTATTTTCATAGATAGAGAGAGTTGGAGGGAACTGAAAACGACGTTGTGTGGTCCATATTGTGACGGGGTGCGCAAAGGTTGATGACGTTAGTGTGGACGCAGCGGTTTCTTTCTGTGATGGCGAAATACGAAACATTTTCTTATTTGTAACTAACGCTAAAATAAGAAAAGAAATACAATTTTGCTACACCACCGCGTTCACGACGAGCAAAACTCTGCTTTCGCGATTAATGCGTCAGCATTACGAGGAGCAAAACTCACACCCGCCTATATCCTCCTCTTCCGCCACGGCTCCTCCCGCCGCCTTCTCCGGCTCTACCGTAAACTGTTGCGCCTGGTGTTTCGCCTTTCTCCGCAGATAATACACTCCCGTTTTCAACCCCTTATTCCACGCATAAAACAGCATCGATGTCAAAATATTATAATTCGGTTCTTCCACCCATAAATTCATACTCTGGCTCTGGCAAATAAAAGCACCACGGTCAGCCGCCATATCAATAATATGCCGCATCGGCATTTCCCACACCGTCTTGTATTTTAGTTTCAGTGCTTCGGGCAGTCCGTCAATATACTGAACGCTCCCCTGGTTCGCGATAATATTCGTCTTCACGCGTTCATTCCATATTCCGAGACGGATAAGGTCTTGGATAAGGTATCGGTTCACCATAATGAACTCTCCTGCGAGGGTACGTCGTGTATAAATATTACTAGTAATAGGTTCAAAGCATTCGTTATTCCCGAGGATTTGAGAAGTGCTTGCGGTAGGCATCGGCGCAAGGAGGAGGGAATTCCGAAGTCCATATTTCTGAATTTTGGCTTTCAAGTCTGCCCAGTCGTATTCTTTCTTTCGGTAGACGGACGGACCGAAACTCGCGGGGTCAACACCCCACATATCAAACTGGAGGATACCTTCTGATGCGGGGGAACCAGGAAATGTTTCATATGCGCCATATCGCGCAGCAAGTGTCATCGACGCTTTAAGTGCCGCATAATAAATCGTTTCGAAAATCTCTCGGTTGAGGACGCGAGCTTCTTCGCTGTGGAACGGAATATTCATCATCATAAATACATCGGCGAGACCTTGGACGCCGATTCCGATGGGGCGATGACGCAGATTACTTGTCCGCGTTTTTTCGGTGGGGTAGTAGTTGACATTGATGATTTGATTGAGGTTGTCAACGACGAGAGCGGTGATGCGTTCGAGTTCTGCGAAGTCGATATGGGGGGTGCGTCCCCCAACGACGCCAGGGGGGGTGCGTCCCCCAACGACGCCAGCTCCGCTCGATTCGGATACGACGGAGTGGTCGGAGGCGACGCCTGAGTCCTCGACTCCGGCGAGGACGAATCGGTTAAGCGCGATACTCGCGAGGTTACACACCGCCGTTTCATTTTCATCGGAATACTCCATAATTTCAGTACACAAATTACTGCTTTTGATTACGCCGATATTCTTCTGGTTACTCTTTTTATTCGCAGCGTCCTTGAATAAAATATACGGCGTCCCCGTCTCCATCTGGCTATCCAGGATTTTAAGCCACAAATCGCGCGCCTTCACTTGTTTTCGCGCGCGACCTTCGCGTTCATATCTCTCGTATAACGCTTTAAAATTGTCACCATATACATTCGCCAGACCAGGGCATTCGTCGGGGCAGAAATAGGACCACATCTCCGCCGCACCCGTCGCTGCGCCACTGCTACCACGCACTCGTTCCATAAATAAATCAGGCACCCACAACGCATAAAATAAGTCGCGACCTTTCATTTCTTCATCTCCGTGGTTCTTCTTCATCTCCAAGAAATCCTCAATATCGGGGTGCCACGGCTCCAGATAAATCGCGAAACTCCCATTACGACGCCCCCCCTGGTCGATATACCGCGCGGTATTGTTATACACCCGC
>Ga0194129_10004297_pt1 | contig 19098 bp, 12 predicted proteins | sample TA2KigCa35mmetaG_FD_150862 | JGI IMG/M metagenome (GOLD analysis project Ga0194129, IMG submission 150862) | Freshwater microbial communities from Lake Tanganyika, Tanzania - TA2015038 Kigoma Deep Cast 35m | ecosystem: Environmental > Aquatic > Freshwater > Lake | place: Tanzania: Lake...
ACAAGATCCGCTACGTGTACAAGACCAACGCGGCCAACCAGACGGCGTTCGGTGCGGATGCGACGGTTAATCCTACGTTTGTTGGTGAGCTGTCCAACGACGTCTGGAGCGTCACGCAGCAAAACAACGTGACGAACTCCACCAACGGCTGCCAGTGACCGCTTCGTCGCTTTGACGCCGTCGTTCGGAGCCGAAGTCATGCTGCTGCGGCAGCGCCAGGAGCCTTGCCTTGTCCGTCGCCCGTCCGGTGCACAAGCTGGACCTGCGCAACGTGGCTGTCGCGGTGCTCGGCTGGCTTCTGAGCGCCGTCGTCGTCTACGGGTGGGCTGAGTACGATCGACGATCCCGGTCGGAAGAGTTTGCTCTGGCGACCGAGCGTCAGGTCCGCGAGCTCGCCGCCGCCACCCGCGACGCCTACGACAACGTCATCGCGAACATGCTCTTTGCGACCGAGCTGCTCGACGCCGGCGAGCCGCACGACCACCGCGGTGAGCTGGCAGCACTGCTCGCCGTGGTGCGCACCTACCGGGCGCTGGTCGTCGTCGACGGCAGCGGCCGGTTCGCCTTGCGCGTGGTCAAGCCGCCCCCCGCCACGCTGGACCTCGACCGCATCGAGGCGACCGTGCTGGCGACGACGCAAGAGTCCCTGCAGAACCATGGCAAGGTCGCGATCTCGCCCCGCATCGAGGGCGCCGATAACGACTCGCTGCGTGTGTTCGCGCTGGCGTTCTCCGATCGACCGGGAGCCATCGCCCTGATCGTCGACACGCGTCCGCTCTTCGGGTCGGCGCGCATCCTCCGCTCCGACCCGACGACCCGCCTGCTGCTGCTGGGCAGTTACGGTCACCCGTTGCCGGTCTCCGACGATCTGGTGCGCGACGCCATCGTCGACCACCGTCTGCAACCGCTGCATGAGCGGATGCGCAGCAACGAGGTCGGCACCGAGACCATCCCCGCCGAGCTGGCGCGCGGCATGAGCCTCGACGACGGCGAGATGGTCGTGTCGTGGGTGACCATCGACCTGAATGGTCGTCCTCGCTGGACCGTCGCTGCCTTCCGCTCGATGGAAGACCTTCACCATCGACAGCAGGAGCTCACGCTGCAGATGATCGGGCTGCTGTCGGCGCTCGCCGTGCTGTTCGCTTTCGTCGGACTGCGCGCGACGCGACGGGCGCGCGAGGAGACCGCGCTGCGCGAAAGGCTCCAGCACGCTGAGCGCGAGGCCGCCTTGCGCAACGAGCTGCTGCGCGCCGAAAAGCTCGCCACCGTGGGCGTGCTCGCCGCCGGCGTCGCCCACGAGATCGGGACCCCGCTGGGGATCATCCGCGGCCGGGCTGAGTACGTCGCCAGCAAGCTCGGCGCCGAGCACCCGCACGAGCAGAGCCTGCGCAACATCATCAGCCAGATCGATCGCGTGACCTCGACGGTGCAGGAGCTGCTTGACTTTGCCCGTCCGCCCACGACCAGCTCTCCTCCTTACCCCACATCGGTGAAGGAGACCGCCACGGCAGCGATGACGCTGCTGCAGCTGTCTGACCGGCGACGACGCGAGGCGCTGCGGCTCGTGGTCGACGACGACCTCCCGGTGCTCACGGCGCCGGACGAGCACGTGCGGCAGGTGCTGGTGAACCTGTGCATGAACGCCCTCGACGCCTGCGCCGAAGCCGACGAGCCGACGGTGCGGATCGAGGTCCGGCGCGACCCCGAGCAGCCCGACCGGGTCCGTATCGTCGTTGAGGACAACGGCTGCGGCGTGCCCGAAGAGCTGCGGCACCGCATCTTCGACCCGTTCTTCACGACCAAGAAGCGCGGGCGCGGCACCGGCCTCGGCCTCGCCGTGGTGAGCCGCATCGTCGACACCTACGGGGCGACCCTCAAGCTCGAGAGCGAGCCTGGTCGCTTCACGCGCTTCACTACATCGTGGCCGTCGGCGACCGGAGCGCCATGAAGAAGCACCTGCTCGTGGTCGACGACGACGACGACATGGCCGCGTTCCTGCGTGAGGCGTTCGAGGACCGCGGCTACGACGTCGCCACCGCCCACGGCAGCGCCGAAGCGCTGGCCGTGGCCCGCGAGCAGCGGCTCGACGTCGCCGTCACCGACCTGCGCATGGAGCGCTTTGACGGCCTCGACCTGCTCGATGAATTCCTGCGCGTCGATCCGACGCTGCCCGTGATCCTGATGACCGCGTTCGGCGACATCGGCTCGGCGGTGGCCGCGGTCAAGCGCGGCGCGTTCCACTATCTGGCCAAGCCGTTCAAGCTGGACGAGCTGACGCTCTACGTCGACCGCGCCTTCGAGCAGCGCCGCCTCAAGGACGAGAACACGTACCTGCGCGTCACCGCCGACGCGTCGGCCGGCGTGGGCCAGATCCTCGGAATGGCGGCGTCGACGCGCCGGCTCGTCGAGATCGTGCGACGCGCGGCGCGATCGTCGGCCCCCGTCCTCGTGCAAGGCGAGAGCGGCGTGGGCAAGGAGCTCGTCGCCCGCGCGCTGCACCACGAGGGGCCGCGCGCCGCCCGCCGCTTCGTCGCCGTCAATTGCACGGCGCTGCCCGAGCAGCTGTTCGAGAGCGAGCTATTCGGCCACGCCCGCGGCGCCTTCACCGGGGCGGCGCAGGCGCGGCGCGGGCTGTTCGTCGAGGCCGACGGCGGCACGCTGTTCCTCGACGAGATCGGCGACATGCCGCCCGCGCTGCAGGCCAAGCTGCTGCGCGTGCTCGAGGACGGCCAGGTGCGCCCGCTCGGCACCGACGTGCCGCGCGCCGTCGACGTCCGCGTCGTCGCCGCCACTCACCAAGACCTCGACGCCCGCGTGAAGAGCGGCCTGTTCCGCGCCGACCTGCTGTTCCGCCTGCGCGTGCTCGCCGTCGACGTGCCCCCCCTGCGCGACCGCGCCGAGGACATCCCGCTGCTCGTGCGGCACTTCCTCGCCGCCGCCCGCCGCCGTAACTCCGCGACGACAGTGGAGCGGCTGGCGCCGGCGGCGCTCGAGCGCCTGTGCCGCGCGCGCTGGCCCGGCAACATCCGCGAGCTCGAGAGCGTGCTCGAGCGGCTCGTCGTGCTCGGCCACGGGCCCGAGGTCGCGGCCGACGACCTGCCGCCCCTCGGCGACGATCTGCCCGCGCCCCTGCTCGCCGCCCGCGAGGCCATGCCGCGGCTGCGCGTCCTCGAGGACGAGTACATCGCCTGGGTCATCGAGCGCTGCGGCGGCAACAAGACACGCGCCGCCGAGATCCTCGGCATCGACGCGTCGACGATCTACCGCCGCGGGCGCGGCCCCGGCTGACCCGCGCCCGCCGACGTGCGGCCTACGTGCGGCCGCCGTGCAGCCGACGCCGCCCACGCCAGCGGTCAGCCGCCGTCGTCGCTCTTGTCGTCGCTGCGCTTGTCACCAGCGCCGTCACCAGCGCCGTCAACAGCGCCGTCAACAGCGCCGTCAACAGCGCCGTCAACAGCGCCGTCAACCGCGCTGTCGCCGTCCTTGCCGTCGCCGCCGCCGCCGCTCTCGAACCGCTGCTTCGTCATGTCGTCGCCGTCAGCGGCGTCGCCGTCCTTGTCGACGATGCGGAACTCGACGCGGCGGTTGGTCGCCTTGCCGTCCTCGGTGGCGTCGTCGGCGATGGGCGCGCTCTCGCCGAAGCCCTTCGCCGTCAGCCGCTGGGCGGCGACGCTCCCCGTCTCGATGAGGTAGCGCATCACCGACTTCGCGCGACGATCGGAGAGCGCGAGGTTGTAGTCGGCGTCGCCGTCGCCGTCGGTGTGGCCCTCGATGAAGATCTGCGGGATCTCGGTGTGCTCGTTGATGACGCGGGCGACGTTGTCGAGCAGCTCGTAGCTGCGCGGCAGGATCCGGTCGGAGTCGAACCGGAAGTACACCTTGTCGGTGATCTCGATGCGGTCGCGCTTCACGACCACCTGCTTCTTCTTCGTCGCCTCGTCGGGGCAGCCGTCCTCGTCCTCGAAGCCGTTCTTGACCTCGGCGTCGTTGGGGCACTCGTCGGCGCCGTCCTCGATGCCATCGCCGTCGTTGTCGTCTTCGGGGCAGCCGTCGTCGTCCTGCCAGCGGTCGCGGTCCTCGGGCTCCATCGGGCAGTTGTCGTCGGCGTCGCCGATGCCGTCGCCGTCGTTGTCGGGCTCGGGGCAGCCGTCGTCGTCTTCGAAGCCGTCCTTGTCCTCGGGGTCGTCCGGGCACTCGTCGGCGTCGTCGAGGAGGCCGTCCTTGTCGCGGTCGGCCGCCTTCGGCTTCTCCGTCGTCGACGGGCGATCGAACCAGCCGACGGCGCCGAAGACGCGGTAGTCGGGGGCGCCGTAGTCGGGGATGAGCCCCGTGCCGCCGCCGAGCATCAGGAGCACCGGCCCGACGAAGTACTTCACGGCGAGGTCACCCTCGAGCGGATAGCGGTCGCGGTCGGCGCCGAGGAACGCCGGCGAGGCGCGGCCGTTGACGTCGCCGGTCAGCAGCAGCTGCTTGGGGATCAGCGTGACCTCGAGCCCGGCGCCGTAGGTGAACTGGCTGCCTGCCACCAGCGCGTCGCCGTTGATCTTGCGCGGCACGCGCCACAGGAACCCGCCGTCGACGCCGAAGCGCACGTAGTCGCTGTTGAAGCCCACCGACAGCGCCGGCGTGACGTTGGGGAACACGTCGCCGGCGAGCGCCGAGGCCGCCCCGTCGCTCTGCAAGAGCTGCGCGACCGGGATCAGGTCCGACGACACCCGCGCGCTGGCGACGACGCCGTCGTTCCACGGCGTCAGCAGCGCCTTACCCATGACCCGCAGGTCGCCGGTGCCGAACGACGTAAGCCCCTCGCCGTCGAAGCCCGCGCCGTTCAGGAAGAAGGCCGGCGCCACCGCACCGAACTCGAAGCGGTCGAACAGGCCGACAGCGAACGCCACCTCGGCGTTCACCTGGTTCGTCACGATGGACTCACCGATCTGGCGGCCCCGCGCGTCGCGGAACACCAGCGGGTCGTTCGCATAGCTGACCAGCATCCACGCCGACGGCACGCCGTGCGGCAGCACCGACGGGTGGTTGGTCACGATGTAGTTGTGCGGGCCGGGCGCCGCCTCGAAGTGGTTGATGCCGCCGGCGTGAGTCGCCGCGGCCGCGAGCGCCATCGCCACGCTCAGGCCGGAGCGAGCCCAATGAACCCAGCGAGCCAAACCAGAGCGGACCAGACCAAAGCGAGCATTCATCACGCAGTACTCCCACGACCATCCAACCCGATCGTGCGGGCTTCGTCATTCACCGTCTGCGTCGCTCGGTCGTCCCTCGTCGCCGCCGCCGCAACTCCGGGGGGCCCTGCGGGGTGGCGCCCGAACAGCACGGGATAGAACGCCATCGACAGGAACGAGAACACGCCGACCTCCATCAGCCCGAAGATGCCGATGTGGATCAAGACGCCAGTCAGCACGTAGGGCAGGCGCCAGCGTCGCTTCCAAAGGACGGCGAAGAACGTGCATTCCCAGGCGACGGTCACGGTGGTGAGCAGCGCCAGCGGCCACACCAGCGTCGACCCCGTGCGCTCGATCAGGGCCGGGAAGCGCGCCCACTGCGGCGACTGCAGGATCTGGAACAGCGCCGAGCAGCCATCGAGGGGGCTCCACGCCGTCGACACCAGCTTCTGCAGGCCCGTCGACGTGTACATCACCACGAGCTGCAGCACCGCGAGCCGCCGCGGCCACGCCGGCACCGGGGTGTCGTCGACGAAGCGGCCGGTGCGCCGCCGGCAGTCCAGCGATAGCGTGCGCGTGCAGTCCGACAGCACGAGCAGGAACAACGCGTTGGCGAGCAGCGCGTCGCCGGCGCCGCTGACGTCGTAGTTCTGCCCGAGCGCTACCTTGCTGACGACGGCGCCGATGACCACCGGCGCGCGCCCCCAAAGCCCCACGAGCATCAGCGTCGCGCACACCGTCGCCACGATGAGCAGCGCCAGCTGCGTAGACGATGTCGCGCCGCCGAGCAGGTTCATCAGCGGCGTCGTCGCGAGGTTGCGATAGCCGCCTACCCCGGCGTCGGCCGCGCGCTCGGTGAAGGCGAAGCGCACCACCAGCCGCCCCGTCGCCGTCGTCCACAGCGGCACGAGCAGCAGCAGCATCGACGCCGCCGTGGCCATCCGGAACAGCGCCAGCGCGGTGCCGGGCTCCTCGGTCGACGTCGCCGCCACGAGGGCGGCGAAGCGGCGCGCGAACCAGCCGCCCGCGGGCGTCGATGACGAGCCCACCCTCGTCATGGGCGCGCCTTGCCGTCGCGGTCGACGCGCAGGGTGCGGATGGTCTTCTGCGGGCGCGGCGGCGGGTGGTCCGCGGTGGCCGGGACGATCACGGGCTGCTCGACCAGGCGACAGACGGCGCCGGTGACGTCGGGGCGCCTCGCCGACGCTTCGCGCGCCAGCCAGACGCACAGCTCGCGAAACACCGGACGCTCGGACCACGCCGCCTGAAAGAACGCGCGGCGCACGCGATGCTCGCTGAGGAAGTCCACGTCGATAAGCGCGTCGTCGTGCACGGCGCGGCCGAAGTCGAAGACGGGGTGTTCGACGTCGCTGGCCCGACCGGGAGTGACGGCGGCGGTGAGGGCGGTGGTGAGGGCGAAGGTGAAGCGCTGCGGGGCGCGATCGGGCGCCGTAAACATGTACCAGCCCTGGGTGGCGCCGATGCTCTTCAGCCACAAGAGCGCGGGGGCGAGGATGGTGGTGCGCGTCTGGCTCCACGGTGTCGACACCGTCTGCCCAAGGGTGGCCAGCTCCTGCTCGGAGACCGCGAGGCCCACGGCGCGCAGGCGCTTCGTCCAGGCGACCAGCTCGGCGCGCACGGTGGCGCGCTTCCAGTTCTGCGCGTCGCTGCTTTTGACGGGGGCGGGGCAGGCGACGGTGAGGACGGCGGTGACGTGCAGCGCGACGAGGACGGCGCGGACCTGCGGCCAGCGCGGGTGCGTGAAGGGCGACGGAAGCCGACGCCGCTGCAGCTCGGTCGGGTTGACGAGGCAGCCCATGCGCGCGGGTAGCACCGGTGCCTCGCCCACGACAGGACCTTTGCCGGGGCGTGGCTGGCGCCCGCGGCCCGCGCCCGGGGGCGACGCCGGACGGGGTGCCCGGCTGCGGCACCGGCCGTGGGCGCGGTGGCTGACCGCGGCGACGTCGGCGTGGTAGAGCGGCGGGGTCATGAGCGTGGGCAACTACGACGTCCTCGAGGAGCACCTGCGGGCCGGCCGGCTCGACCCGGCCGAGGCGATGGCGCGGCATCTGCTCGAGGCCGACCCGGGGGACGGGGCGGCGCACGTGGCGTACGCGCGGATCAGCGCGGCGCGCGGGCTGGTAGACGACGGGGTGCTGCGGCTTGAGCGGCTGCTGGCGCAGAATCCGCGCCAGCCCGACGCGCTGGCGTGGCTGGCGGTGTTCTGGCGCACCAAGGGCGACCGCGAGCGCGCGCTGCTGCTGGCGCGGCGGGCGGCGTCGATGGGCAGCCGGGTGGCGCAGGCCGACGCGATGCTCGGCGACGACGCCCTCGACCGCGGCGACGTTGTCGAGGCGTCGACGCACTACGAGCGCTCGATCCAGCACGGGCCAAAGCACGCGCGCGGCTGGCTGGGCCGCGGGCGTGTGTGGTGGAAGAAGGACGAGCTCGCCGACGCCGAAGAGGCCTTCGCCAAGGCGGTGGAGCTCGACCCGCGCGACCTCGAGAGCTGGCTGGCGCTGATCGATGTCGAGATCGAGGGCGGCGCCGACGAGGCCGCCGACGACAACATCGCGCTGGCGCTCAAGCAGCACGCTGGCCGCGCCGAGCTGCTGCAGCGCAAGGCGGCGCAGGCGCAGAAGAAGATCCAGAACGACCCCGTCGAGCAGGGGCTCGGCCCGGTGCGCGCGGCCCTGTACGAAGGCAACAGCGACCGCGCGTTGCAGCTGCTCGACGCGCTGGTGGGGCAGTACCCCGACGACGCGCGCTACCTGGTGGTCGAGGCCGAGATCGCCGCGGTGACCGGCGCCGGCGACATCCCCTTTCTCGTCAACGAGCTGACGCGCGTGTGTCGCGAGCGCTCGACGGCCTGGGAGGCGCGCGCCGCGCTTGGTCGGCTGATGATGCGGCCGGGTCCGCTGCAGAACCTGCGCACCGGCGTCGCCCACTGCGAAGAGGCGTGGCGCACGTCGGGGGAGCACGCCCGCGCCGGGCTGTTCCTGTTCGAGGGCTACGCGATGCTCGGCAAGCGGCCGTTCGCCGTCGCGCTCGGCAAGCGCATCGCCACCGGCGACAGCATCGAGGCCGGCCTCGTCCGGGGCCTGCTGAAAGAGTTTGGAGAGTCCGTATGAGCGCGCGTCTTCCCGTCGGGCAGCTGTTCGTCGTCGGCTTCGCGGGCACGAGCGTGCCCGCGTCGGCCGAGGAGCTCTTCGTCCGCTACGGCGTCGGCGGCGCCATCCTGTTCAAGCGCAACATCGTCGACGCCGAGCAGGTCGTGGGGCTCAACACGCAGCTGTTCGAGGTGGGTCGGCGCTGCGCGTCGCCGCTCATCGTGTCGGTGGACCAAGAGGGTGGCCGCGTGGCGCGCCTGCGCGGCATCGCCACCGACGTGCCGGCCATGCGCGTCATCGGCACCGCGGCGCTGGCCGACCCCGAGGTGCCCTATCGCCTCGGCGCGCTGATGGCCCGCGAGCTGTCGGCGTTGGGGTTCCACTGGGACTTCGCCCCGGTCGTCGACGTCGACACGAACCCGCAAAACCCCGTGATCGGCGAGCGCAGCTTCGCGCGCGACGCCGCCGTCGTCGGGCGTGTCGCCGCGCGCTTCATCGAGGGCATGCAGGGGGCCGGCGTCGCCGCGTGCGCCAAGCACTTCCCCGGCCACGGCGACACCGACGTTGACAGCCACGTGGCGCTGCCGCGCCTGCCCCACGACTTCGCGCGCTTGCGCGCCGTCGAGCTTCCGCCGTTCGTCGCCGCCGCCCGGGCGGGCGTGGCGAGCGTGATGACGGCGCACGTCATGTTCCCGGCGCTCGACCCGCACGAGCCGGCGACGCTGTCGAACACGATCCTCGAGATGCTCTTGCGGCGCGAGGTCGGCTACGACGGCGTCTGCGTCAGCGACGATCTCGAGATGAGCGCCGTCGCCGAGCGCTACCCCGTCGAGACGCTCGTCGAAAAAGGCTTGCTCGCCGGCTGCGACCTGTTCCTGATCTGCCACGACAACGACAAGGCCGCCCGCGCCGTCGAGCACGTGCACAAGCTCGTCGAAGACGGCCGCGTGCCCCGCGCCCGCGTCGAGCAGGCCCTGGCCCGCGTCGCGGCCTTGAAGGCGCGGTACGTCGGCATGCCGGCGCCGCCGTCGATGGACGACGTCCGGGCGCTGGTGCGCTCGGCGCCCCACGTCGAGCTGTGCGACCGCCTCGCGCGCGTGGCCGTGCAGGGCCCCGAGCGCGGCGAGAGCCTCGTCGACATCAGCTGAGTCGTCGCTGCTCGTCGTCGCACGCTCCCGCACGGTCTGCACGCGCGCTGCGCTTGTCGACCGACGGCTCGGCTCGATCGCTCTTTCGTCAGCCTTTGAGCGCTCGCCGGCCCTGACCTCTGGCCAGGGCCCTGACCGGTCAGGGCCCACCGGTCAGGGCCCGACGCAAGACGCCAGCGCGTCGTCGCTACAGTGCTGCGCCACCATGGCGACGAAGTCCCCCGGCGGCGGCGCGTCGAAGGCGACCGGCGCGTGCGAATTCGGGTGCACGAACGACAGGCGCCACGCGTGCAGCATCAAGCGCGGGGTGGCGTCAGCGACGTCGCCGCCGTAGACGCGGTCGCCGAGCAGCGGGTGGCCCGCGTCGGCGAGGTGGATGCGTATCTGGTGCGTTCGTCCCGTCACGAGCGTCGCCCGCACCAGCGACGCCGCCGGGCCGGCGGCGACGACGTCCACCAGCGTCCGCGCCGGCACGGCGCCCGGGGCGTCGTCGTTGACGGCATGGCGTCGCCCGTAGGTCCCCGCGGGCGACAGCGCGCGATCCACGACGCCTGAGACCACGGCCCCGCGGGCCAGCGCGAGGTACGTGCGCGTCACGCGCGCCTGCGCGATCAGGCGCTGCATACGCTGCACGGTGCGCGCGTCGTCGGCGAGCAGCAGCAGCCCCGAGGTGGCACGGTCGATGCGATGCACCAGCCGGCGGCCGAGGGCGCGCGCCACGTCCTCGGCCGCCAGGCCCGCCGGCTTGTCGACGACGACGACGCGGTGGTCGGAGGCGAGGACGTGGACCGGCGACGACACGGGCGTCGCGTACGGTAACGCAGCGCCGGGCGCGCCGCGGCGCGGCGTGGTCCCGAGTCACGCGGAGTGGCCCGGGGTCGCGCGGAGTGGCCCGAGGTCGCGCGGAGTGGTCCGGAGTCGTGCAGACCGGCGCGGAGTCGCGCCGCCGCTCGCCTTCGGCGGTCCGGCACGGCTAGCTTTCAGGCGTTGTCCCTTTTGCGCCGCCCCGGTCTACCACCCGCCGCCAGAGCGTCCATGGCGCCTTCGATCGGCCGCGTGGCTGGCCGGGTGGCCGGCCGCGCGGCCGGCGGCGGCGCGGTCGTCAGCCTGGTCGTCGTTGTCTTCGCGGCCGGCTGCTTCGTCGCCGACGCGCCGCCCGACACGACCGTCGCCTGCGCCAGCGTGGACGACTGCCCGCCGTCGCACCGCTGCGAGCTCGCCCTGGGGCGCTGCCTGCCCGACGACGAGACCGTGCCGCAGGCGTCGGCGCTGTCGACGACGACGAACGAGGACGAGGCGGTCGACGTCGCGCTGCGGGGGCTCGACGCCGACGGCGACGCCCTGCGCTTCCTGGTCACGCCTCCCGACCCGGCGGCGGGCACCCTCGGCGCAGTGCGCGGCGACACCGTGACCTTCGCGCCGGCGCCGGACTTCGCGGGCACGGCGACGTTCTCCTACGTCGTCGAAGACGACGCCGGGCTGGCGTCGCCCCCGGCGACGGTGACCGTGACGGTCATCCCAAAGGACGATCCGCCCTTCTTCCTCGCTCCGCCCACCCTCGTCACCGACGAGGACCAGCTGCTGCAGGTGAACGTCGACCTGTTCGATCGACTGGCCGACGGCCGCGACGCCGAGACCCTGCAGGTCATCGACGTGGACACCTTCGAGCTCGCTGTCGTGGTGGGCGACTCTGCCGTCGGCGCGACGATCGGCCAGCAGCCCGACGGCGACATCGTCTACAAGCCGCCGCTTGACTTCTTCGGCACCGACGAGCTCGCGGTCACCGCCCGCTGCGGCGGTCAGGAGACGACGCACCGGCTCGCGATCGTCGTCGCGCCGGTGAACGACCCGCCCACCCTGAAAGTCGCCGACCTGTCGACGCAGGAGGGCACGGCCGTCGAGCGCCTGCTCGACATGTTCGACGTCGACGACGAGCCCGAAGACCTCGCGGTGACGGTCGAGGCGCTGCCCGCGTCGGTGGGCATCGTCACCGTGCTCGGCGCCGCCGACGCGCGCGTGCTCCGCTTCGTTCCCGCCGAGGGCTTCGTCGGCAGCACCGCGGTGACGGTCAGCGTCGTCGACGCCGCAGGCGCGTCCGCCGAGCGCAGGGTCGAGCTGCGCGTGTTCCCGATCATCGCCGCCCCGGGCGCGCGCTCGGCCACCGCCGCCGTCTCCGAGGATGACGTCGTCGTCGTCGACCTCGCCGACCTCAGCATCGGGCCCGACGGTCTGTCGTGGGGCATCGAGGCCCCACCGCTGCACGGCGCGCTCGACACCGCCCGGCTCGGCAGCGGTTAGGTGACCTACCGACCGGCGGGTGACTACTTCGGGCCCGATCGCTTCGTGTACTCGGTGACCGCACCCGGCTCGACGACCAGCGTCGCCGGCGCCGTCGACCTCGTCGTAGCCCCCCGGCCCGACCGTCCGACGGCGAGCGACACGCGGCTGACGGTGGCCGAGGACGGCGCCGCGGCCGGCGTGATCGCCGCCGCCGACCCCGACGGCGACACGCTCTTCGCCATGGTCCTTGCGCCGCCGTTGCACGGCTCGTTCACCGTCGCTGGCCTTGACTTCGTCTACGAGCCCGACCCCGACTTCGCCGGCAGCGACGCCGTCGACGTGCTCGTCGACGACGACGGCGACGGCGTGGGGGCCACCGCGCGGCTCTCCTTCGAGGTCGTGCCCGTGGCCGACGTGCCCGTGGCCCGCCCCTTGAGCCTCGCTGGCGAGGAAGACACGGCCATCGCCGTGCGGCTGCTCGGCGAGACCGTCGACGGCGACGCGCTGTCGTTCGTCGTCGTCGCGCCCCCGGTCGCCGGCGTCGTCGTCGTCGACGCGACCTCGGGCATCGGCACGTACACGCCGCCCGCCGACCTCGCGGGCGCCGTCACCTTCGACTACGTCGTCGTCAACGCCGCCGGCCTGGCGTCGGCGCCGGCGCGCGCCAGCGTGCAGGTGCGCCCGGTGGACGACCCGCCTTCCCTGCAGGCCCCGGCCGGCGCGACGTTGCTCGAAGACACCGTCGCCACCATCCCGTTCGTCATCGGTGACGTCGACGGCGACCAGCCCGCGCTCGCGATCCTGACGGACCCGGCCCACGGCGCCGCCACCGTCGACGTCGCGCAAGGCGTCGTGTCGTTCTCGCCGGCGGCCGACTTCTTCGGCGTCGACGCCGTCGAGCTGGTGGCGCGCGACCCCGCTGGCCGGACGAGCGCGCCGGTGCGCGTGTCGCTGACCGTGCTGCCCGTGCCCGACGCCCCGTCGGCGACCGGCGCGCGGCTGTCGGTCGCCGAGGACGGCGCGGCGGCCTTCGCCCTCGCCGGCGCCACGCGCGACGCCGTCGACCTCGACTTCTTCCTCGTCACGCCGCCGGCCCACGGTGAGCTCGAGGGCTTCGACGCGGCCACGGGGCTCGGCCTGTACCGCCCCGCCGCCGACTTCAGCGGCGAGGACTCGTTTCGCTTCGGCGTGCGCGACGCCGCCGGGCTCACCAGCGCCTCGTCCGCGGTCGTGACCATCGTCGTCGAGCCCGTCGCTGACGGGCCGCGCCTGCCTGGTCGTCCGGTCATTCTCGGCACCGAGGACACGGTCCTCGATCTTGCGATCCCCGTCAGCGACCCCGACGGCGACCTCGCGCAGGTCCTCGTCTCGAAGCCGGAGCACGGGACGATCCTGCCAGTGACGTCGACGACGTTCCGCTACGTGCCCGAGCACGACTACAACGGCGAGGACGAGCTCGAGGTGACCGCCGTCGACGGTGGCGGGCGGACGGCCGTGCAGCGCTACACGATCCGGCTCGCGCCGGTGCCCGACGTGCCCGAGGCGTTCGCCAGCGACTTCGCCGGCCTGGAGGACCAGGTCATCGCGGTGCAGCTGGCCGGGCGCAGCGTCGACGGCGACGTGCTGCGCTTCGTGCTCGAGGAGCCGCCCGACGAAGGCTCCCTCGCGTCGTTCAATGCGAGCAACGGCGCGGCGCTGTTCCTGCCGCCCGCCGACTTCTCGGGCACGACCTCTTTTTCGTTCCGCGTCGTCAACACCGCCGGGCTGCTGTCGGCGCCGGCCCGGGTGCTGCTCGAGGTCGTCGCCGTCAACGATCCACCCACGCTCGAGGTCCCCACGGCGTTCGAGATCCTCGAGGACCGGCGCGCGATCATCCGCGTCGACGTGGTCGATGCGGATGCCGACGACGTCGTGACGATCATCGTCGTCACGCCGCCGCAGGACGGCGCGCTCGAGCCCGGCCCATTCTCGGCCCCGACGCGCCTGCAGTACACGCCAGCGCCCGACTTCCACGGCACGGACTTCTTCTCGCTGCAGGCCGTCGACGCCTCAGGCGCCGCCAGCGCCACGGTGGCCGTGCGCATCGACGTGCTCGCGGTGTCCGATCCCCCGATCGCGCTCCCGCAGCAGCTCACGATGCGCGAAGACGGCCTCGTGCCGTTCGCCCTTGGCGGCACCACCGTCGACGGCGGCAGCCTGCGCTTCGCGATCAACCGCGCGCCGGCGCGGGGGCTGATCGAGGGCTTCGACGCCGTCCGCGGCCTCGGCACCTATCGCCCCGCCGCCGACGACAACGGTCAGGACTCGTTCGCCTTCGTCGCGATCGACGAGCGCGGCGTCAGCGGCGCCGAGGCCGTGGTGACCATCGACGTCGCCGCGGTGAACGACCTGCCGACGGTCACGCCGCGTTCGATCGTCACCCCCGAGGACATCGCCGTCGACATCCCGCTCGCCGTCGTCGACGCCGACGCCGATCCGACGTCGCTGCAGATCGTCGCCAACGGCAGCCGGGGCAGCGCGACCATCACCTCGTCGACGTCGCTGCGCTACGTGCCGCTGGCCGACGCCAATGGCACCGACACCCTCGTCATCGCCGCGCGCGACGGCGCCGGCGCCGGGCCGTCGGCGACGATCACGGTCACGATCGTGCCCGTGCCCGACCCGCCCCGCGCGACCGCGGTCACGACGGTGGGCCCCGAAGACGCCACGATCATCGTGTCGCTCGCGGGCACGAGCGCCGACGGCGAGGCGGTGTCGTTCGTGCTCGCGACGGCGCCCACCCGCGGCGCGCTCGAGTCGTTCAACGCCAGCACGGGCGTGGCCCTGTACCGCGGCGGTCCGAACTTCCACGGCATCGACTCGTTCGTGTTCACGGCGAGGACGGCGACGCAGACCGGCACGTCCGCCACCGCCACCGTCGTCGTCAGCCCGGTGAACGACGCGCCGACGCTGGCCCCGCCGCAAGAGGTCGTCGACGTCCCGCGCGGGAGCGCCGCGTCGAGCCCGTCGATCGCCATGAGCGACGTCGACGGCGACCCGACGACCCTGGTCGTCGTGGCCGGCCCCGCGGCGGGCAGCGTCGCTGTCGTCGGCGACGTCATCGCCTACATCGCGCCGGTGGCGGGGTCCGACTTCGTCGGGCCAGACACCGTCGCGGTGGTCGCCGTCGACGCCGCCGGCGCCGCCAGCGCGCCCGTCGACGTCACGTTCCGCGTCGTGGTCGACGACGACTGCGCGTCGCTGCGCAACAGCGGGGTGACCGCCAGCGGGATCCACGCGATCCGCGGCAAGCCGGCCCGCTGCGACATGACGCTCGACGGGGGCGGCTGGACGATGGTGGCCAAGGTCGTCGACCGCTGGCGGTACGACGACTCGTTGTGGGTCGACGACGAGCCGTTGAACCCCGAGAGCCTCGAGGCCGCGCCGACCATCGACGCCAAGCTGGAGGCCTGGCGCCTCGTCCCCTCCCCCGACGCGCTCCGCGTCGAGTCCTTCAACCTCGACCTGCGCGGGCGACAACGCATCCTGCTCGACGTCGGCAGCCCCAGGGACCTGGCGAAGCTGTTTGCCGAGGAGGGCGTGCCGGGCACGACCACCACCGCCGGGCTCGCGGCGTGGCGGACCGCGTTCGCGCCGGGCGAGGGGACGTCCGCCTCGTTCTCGTGCCTGCGCGAGGGCGCGAACCTGGCGAAGGGGCTCGTCGAAGGGGTGGCGTGCCGGCTGTGCGCGATCGGAGGCAACGGCTCCAGCCTCGCCGAGGCGTGCACGTTGCCGGTGCAGGCGTACGGGCTCGGCGTCCGCGAGCCGCTCTCGCGCAACGCCGGCGCGACGGGGGCGTTCGACGAACGTCGACGCGCCGTCCTGTGGGTGCGGTCCACCGACTTCAGCGTGAACTTCCCCGACGCAGAGTCGTGCGCGGACCACGCGGCGCGCGGTCGGGTCGTCTCCGGGCTCTACCGTGTCCGGGGCGCGACGACGTTCTGCGCGTTCTGATCCGTCGCTGCCTGCGGCGCCTCGGGCCGAAGCGCGCGACAGCCGGCGCGCCAGACGTCCTCGGCGTCGCCCCGGTGCAGCGCGCCGGCGACGTCGCGCAACGTCGGGGCCCGCGCGTCGCCGGCGTGGTTGGCGACGACGGCGGCGGCGTCGAAGGCGCGCGCGAACGCCCGCAGCGACAGGATGCCGAAGCCCGGCGCGTCCGGGGGCAGCAGCGACAGCTCGGCAACGAACGGGCACAGCGCCAGCGCGGCGCGCACCGTCTCGGCGTCGATCTCGTCACCGTCGCTGCCGTCGACGACCCACAGCAGCCCGCGCAGGCGGGCCCGCTCGCTCTGTGGGTCGATGAGGCGGCGGTCCGTCGACACGAGGGTGAGCCCGTGCGCCAACGCCCGCTCGCGCAGCGCCTCGATGCCCGCGATGGGACCAAGACCGACGAGGCGCGGCTCGAGGAGCGGCGCCACGTCGCGCCAGTAGCGGGCCAGGCGCGTCGCCGCGTTGACCGGGTAGCGCATCGTTGGCGTTGACGTCGGCAGCGGCGTCGGCGTCGGGAGCGCCGCTCCGCCGAGCACCTCGCGGTCGTTGCCCGCGATCCACACCGCGTCCGGCGGCAGCGACGCCCCCAGCGCCCGCCGGTAGACATCCTGCTCCCGCCGATCGGACAGGTCGCAGCGGACGACGCCGACGACGAACGTCCACACCGCCAGCGCCGCGCACGCGGCGGCAGGTGCTGCCCCCCGCGCCGTCGTCGGCAGCAGGGCCTGCAGCGCCAGCCCGACGAGGAACGCCGCCGGCAGCACGAGCACGCCGTGGAAGCGCTCGAGGTACGGGTCGGCGGGTGGCGGCAGCCCGGCGACCTGCAGGAACACCACCGCCGTCGCCGCCGTCGCCGCGACGAACGGCGCCCCGCGGCCGGCGCGGGCGGCGGCCACGACCCCGACGAGCGCGAGCAGCCCGTGGACCGGCAGCGTCGCCAGACGGTCCACCAGCACCAGAAGGCTCGTGCGCAGCGTCGCTGTCGCCGCCGTGTCACCGAGGCGAAAGGTGCCGTAGTCGGCCCGCAGCACGTGTCGCACGACGTCGCGGGCGTCCGACAGCGACCAGTCGGGCCACACCGCGTCGCGCGACAGCCACGGCAAGGACACGAACAGCGCGGTCGTCAGCGCAAAGAAGGTCGTCGCCGCGGTGACGAAGCGCGCCGCGCGCCCCGCGGGCTCGCGCAGCAGCGCGGCCAGCGCGCCGAGGAACGCCGGCGCCGCCACGACGGTGATCGGGTGCTGCGTCGCCGACAGCCCGACGACGAGGCCGAGCAGCGCCGCGTCGCCGGTGGTCGCGCGGCGCGCGGGCTGCCAGAGCCGCACGCACAGCCACAGGTTCGCCGCGATGCAGGCGTGGGCCAGCGAGAACACCTCGGGCGTGAGCGACAGCGGCCACACCGTCGGGAAGAACGCGAACGTCGTGACGGCGGCGACGCGCGGCAGCGCAGCGACCTGGGCCAGCCGCAGCGCCTCGCCCAGGAAGAACGCCGCGAGCCCGAGGCCGAGGAGACCGAGCGCCTCGACGTGTCGCGTGCCGTCGCCACCCGGGATGAGGCCGAGCAGCGCGTGCAGCCAGCCCTGCAGCACGAATCCGGGCGGGTGCAGGACGCCGCCGCGCACGACGTTGCCGGCGATCTCGAGGCCGTCGCCCGACAGCGGCGCCGGCGCCAGCAGCGGCACCGAGACCGCCACCGCGCCCAGCGCCGATCCCAGCGACAGCGCACGCCCCTCGTCCGTCGTCGTCTGCTGCACCGGCCTCGCCCTTCGTCGCTGGCCACGACGCGCCCTGGCGCGCCCCGCGACCTGTGCGCGGCACGATAGCCGAACCGACGCCGACGCCGCGGGACGTCGTGAACGACCCGCGGGTAGTCGTTTTCGCGACAGGGCGTCGCACCGCTGCTACGGCTGGGTCGTCACCGACGTGCGCTGGCGCGGCGGCGTCCGGAGAACCGCCATGACCCGCATCCCTTCCGTCGACGTCCGCGACCTGTCCTCAGACGGCGAGCGCCGCGCCCGCTTCGTCGCGACCCTCGGCGCCGCGCTGGCCGACACCGGCTTCGTCGCGGTCACCGGTCACGACGTCACGCGCGCGATGGTCGACGACGCGTACGCCTGCGCCCAGGCGTTCTTCGCGCTGCCGCCAGCCACGAAGGCGGCGTACGAGCTCCCCGCGAAGAAGGGCCAGCGCGGCTTCACCGGCTTTGGCAAGGAGCACGCGAAGGACGCCCGCGCCCCCGACCTGAAGGAGTTCTGGCAGGTGGGCCGCCCCGACGTGTCCGACGATCATCCGGTGCACGCGAAGTACGGGCCGAACTTCTGGCCCGGCAAGGATGCGCCGGGCTTTGGGGCGGCGATGACATCGCTGTACGTCGGGCTCGAGGCGCTGGGCCGGCAGGTGCTCGTCGCCGCCGCCGAGCACCTGGGCGACGACGCGCACTGGTATGCCGACAGCGTCGCCGGCGGCGACACGATCCTGCGGGTCATCCACTACCCGCCCGTCGGGGACGACGCGCCCGCCGAGAGCATCCGCGCCGGCGCCCACGAGGACATCAACTTCATCACGCTGCTCGTGGGCGCCACCGAGCCCGGGCTCGAGCTGCTGCAGAAGGACGGCTCGTGGCTGCCGATCCAGGCGCAGCACGACGAGATCATCGTCGACGCCGGCGACATGATGCAGAACGTCACCAACGGCATCTACAAGAGCACCACCCACCGCGTCGTGCGCCCGAAGTCCGAGCGGCGCGGCGCGCCGCGGTTCTCGATGCCCTGCTTCCTCCACCCCCGCGGAGACGTCGACCTGACGCCGCGCGCGGCGTGCGTGCAGCAGACCGGCGGCCAGCCGCTGTACCCGAGCACGACGGCGGGGGCGTACCTGGCGCAACGCCTCGCCGAGATTGGGCTGGGTTGATGCGTCGTCTGCTCCTCGCATCGAGCCTCGCGCTCTCGGCGTGCGACGGGGGCGTCCCCGACTGCGTGAGCGACGCCGACTGCGCCGACGGCACCTACTGCCTCGGCGCGGAGTGCGTGGCTCCGCGGGGCGAAGGCGAAGGAGAGGGCGAAGGCGAAGGCGAGGGCGAAGGAGAGGGAGAAGGAGAGGGAGAAGGAGAGGGAGAAGGAGAGGGAGAAGGAGAGGGAGAAGGAGAAGGAGAGGGAGAGGGAGAAGGAGAAGGAGAGGGAGAAGGAGAAGGAGAGGGAGAGGGAGAAGGAGAAGGAGAGGGAGAAGGAGAGGGAGAAGGAGAAGGAGAGGGAGAAGGAGAAGGGGAAGGAGAAGGAGAAGGAGAGGGAGAAGGAGAGGGAGAAGGAGAGGGAGAAGGAGAGGGAGAAGGAGAGGGAGAAGGAGAGGGCGAAGGAGAGG
>Ga0194129_10004298_pt1 | contig 19094 bp, 15 predicted proteins | sample TA2KigCa35mmetaG_FD_150862 | JGI IMG/M metagenome (GOLD analysis project Ga0194129, IMG submission 150862) | Freshwater microbial communities from Lake Tanganyika, Tanzania - TA2015038 Kigoma Deep Cast 35m | ecosystem: Environmental > Aquatic > Freshwater > Lake | place: Tanzania: Lake...
CGAGGGCATCGGCATGCGCGCGGGAGGTGGTGGCGGCATGGTGCCGCGGCCCGAGCTGCGAGGCGGGGGAGGATTGGTGCCTCGTGGTGGCGGGATCGAGGTGCCCGACGACGCCCGCGGCAGCGTCGGGCCCTGCCCGAAGGCCTCGGGTTCGAGCGCGAGCGTGCGACTCTCGGGCGGAGCGTCGCTCCGCTTCGGAGGTGGTGGCGGTGGGTGAGCCATCGGCGTGTCGTGCAACGCTGCGCAAGGGCCGCAGCATTCCGCAGGCTATCGCCTCTCACCGCCTCGGTGCAAGCCGCCGCTTCAGCTGCCTTCGAGCGAGACCTCGATGCCCCGCGCATCGAGGATGTCGAGCGAGCGCGGAACGGTGAGCGCGAGCCATCGCGCGTAGAGCGTGCGACGGCGTGGTTCGGGCATGTCTCCAGGGCGACCGCCGGTCGCATAGGCGAGCAGGGTGGCTGCCGAGACGCTGACGTTCAGGCTCTCGACGAACCCGCGCATCGGGATCCGAACGCTGGCGTGACACGCCACCCGCAGCTCCGCGCAGATCCCGTCGTGCTCGTTGCCCATCACGAGCGCGACGCGCGGCAGTCGGCCAAGATCGAGTGGGGTCAGCTCCCCCTCGGGATGGGTGGCGACGAGCGTGAAGCCATCGACCCCACGCAGGGCCGAGGCGGCGGTCGCGTGATGATGAACATCCACCCAGCTCTCGGTGCCTTTGGCGACGGCCGTGTCCGCCGCGAACGCCTCGGTGCGCTCGACGATGTGAAGCTCCTGGACCCCGAACGCGTCGCACGAGCGCATCACCGCTGCGCCGTTGTGCGGATCGTGGGGGGCGTCCATCACCACGGTGACCGAGGCGAGGCGTCCACGGACCACCTCGAGCAGCCGCTCACGACGCTCGTCCGTGCAGAGCGGTTCGAGGACGGCGATCACGGCTTCCGCGTCGACGGACTCGAACGCGCGACGCAGCGGATCGCGACGGGAAGGGATTCGGATGCGCCGCGCCATTTCAGTCCGTCTCGCTCTCGGGGGGCAGCGGGCTCGGCTCGTCACCGAGGTCGACGTTGATCGAGATCGTCGGCGTCTCGAGTGCCGCGCGGCGGAGTCGCTCCCCGTCGTTCGCCGTCGCGACTGGAGGTGCCATCGCGCTGTCGGGGAAGTCGTCGCCGGCGAGGACCGCGACGCGCTCGTCGTCCGTCGCCACCGTCGCTACCGGCATCGAATCGGGGGCGGAGGGGCGGCGCGAGGCGCGAGCGCCGTCCTGCGAGAGCGGCTCCTGGCTCGCGTCATCACGCTCTCTCGACGCCGCGCCCTTGGCCGTCGCGCGGTCGGCGTGCGGGGCTTGCTGAAGCCACTTCGTCCGCCGCTCGAAGTCGCGCTGGTCGTCGTCGCTGAACGGTCGGTCGCCGAAGCGCGCGGCGAGGTAGCGCTCCGTCAAGGCGCGGATCTCGCTGCTCAGCGGATGGCCACGCTCCTCGAGCGCGAGCGCATGGCGGAGCGGAGGGATGGACTCGGCCCTCCGGATCCCTGCGGCGGTCATGGCACGGTCGAGCAGGCGGTAGAGCCGCGCCGCGGTCAGCGCCTCGCGCGAGGGTCCGTCGCCCGGCTTGCCGCGCAGAGCCCGTGCCCGCCGGCGTCGGTAGAGCCACGTGAGGCCCCCGGCCACGAGCAGCAGGCCGACGAGCGCGAGGGCCGCTCGCTTGCGCGGTGCGCGCCAGGCTCCGAGCGAGGTCGCATCGCGCAGGCTGAGTGAATCGAACAGGCTGACCTGCTGGGCGAGATCGTAGCCGAGGACGTTCTGGTTCCAGCGCTGGCTCACCGCCTCGAAGAAGTCGCGCAGCGCGGCCACGGCGCCGTCGACCTCGCTCTGCGGTTCGGCCGAGCCGGGGGGCGTCGGATCGAACGAGAGCCATCCCTGCCCCTCGATGAACGCCTCGATCCAGGAGTGCGCATCGCCCTGCCGCACCGCGTAGAAATTGCCGTACCTGTTGTACGTCCCGCCGACGAACCCCGTCACGTTGCGCGTCGGCACCTCGACGCTGCGCAGCATCACCGCCATCGCCGTCGAGAAGTACTCGCAGTGGCCGCGCCGCGACTCGAAGAGGAAGTGGTCGAGGGGTTGTGGCTCGCTCCCCGACGGTGACGCGAGGTCGTAGCGGTAGTCGTTGCGGAGCCGCGCCTCGATCGTCCTCGCGCGTTCGAGGTCGCTCGTCGCTCCGCGCGTCCACTCGACCGCGAGTTCCGCCACCCGCGCGGGCAGCTCGCCTGGGAGCTGTAGGTAACGTGGCCGCTCCGAGGCTCGCAGCCGCGTGAAATTCGGGGCTCCGCTGTCGGAGGGATACAGGTCGTAGCGCACCATGCGGTCGCTCGGCGCCTGGTAGCGGAACTCGCCCTCGGGGCCGGTCTGCAGCTGCAGCGACATCCCGGGCGTGATGTTGCCGTTCTTCGTGAGCTCGACGGCCTTCGTCGTCGGCGTCACGAAGAGGACGGGGGGCTCGAACGGCTCGAGCTCGACGCGCCACGGCGCCTCGGTCGGGTTGGGCATCCCCGAGATCGGCACGATTTCCCCTGCGCTGGCTAGCGAGCGCACCGACTTCGACGACTGCGTCCAGGTGCGACCGTCGTATTGATCGAGCGCCGTGCCGCGCAGGTACATCATGCGCCGCTGCGGTGGCGGGTCCGGCAGGTCGGGTACGGACACGCGAAGCGCGATCGTCGGATCGCTCCGGAGCGTCCCGATCTGGCCGAGGTTGACCGTGCCGGAGAAGCCGATCATCCGCTCGCCGCGCGGCTTCTGCAGCAGCAGGAGCGAGAGGCCGACGCGCGGAAACACCACGAAGAGCGTCGCGGTGAAGAGCAGGATCGGGAGCGAGAGAAGGCAGGTGACCGCGATGAACTGCTTGCCCACGACCCGCTTGCTGCGGAGGATGCGCGGCACGTCGACCGGCAAGCCGGTGCGATCACGGGCGCCTTGCCGGTAGTTGCCCTCCACCTCGCGCCGCAGGTGCGACAGGACGAGCGCACCAGGCGTGACCACCAGCAGACCCATGAAACACAGCCCGTAGCCGAGCCCGCCGCCGACCACGGTCCCGGCGATCAAGTGAAGCAGCGACAGCACGATCACCTGCTGGTCGTGAGCGGCGCCATTGCGCGTCCCGACGCGGATGACCTGGAGGCCGACCGCGAACTCGATCAGCAGGTCGAGGATGCTCGCGGCGGTGAAGACGCCACGCCCGAGCTGGGTGGCGATCAAGACGGCGGTCGAGACGGCGTCGAGGTGGCGATGCGATGCGCGCTGCCGCCAGGGCTCCTTGAGCGCGATGGCGAGGCTCAAGGTCACAAGGACGACCGCCGCGAGCGGTCGCGAAAATTGCCCGCTGACGACGAGCGAGAGCACGCCGAGAAAGGCGAGCGCGTCGGTCATCACCCGGTGAACGAGCCCGAACCTCACGCGGCCGACTCCTTGACTATGGTCAAGTTCCCGCCGACGTCGATGGTCGGGGGGGGACGATCGACTTGCTCGAGCAGCGCGAGGAAGCGCAGCAGTGGGTCGAGCCCGCGCGCCTTGTCGCTCACGATGCGCCGGCCCGAGGTCGTCGCGATGGTGACGCGATCGCCGCGCTGGACGTGCGCGACCGCGAGCGAGGCGACCTCCCGGATGCGCCGCTCGAAATCCTCGTCGGTGCGGGACGTCGGCAGGGGACCGAGCGGCCGATGGTCATCGAGGCGCAGGTTCACGTCGTGACGCATCTCGTGGGCGCGCTCGCGCATGACGAGCTGCCCGGGCAGGGTGCTCTTGCGCCAGTAGATGTCGCGTGGGTCGTCGCCGTCGCGCATCGGACGGATGGCGTACGTCTCCTCGCCGAGGCCGCGGCCGACCGGTCCGACGTCGCCCGTGGCGTCGCCGCGGCCTCGCCTGGGCAAGCGGATCGCATCGACGGCCGGGTAGACGATGAGCTCCTCGACGACGTCGAGCTCGCGGGATTTCTCGAACAAACCGAACGGAAACCGCGTCGCGACCCGGAAGCCCGAGTGGCGCTCGATGCCACGGCGCTGCGGCGTCCGCCGATACGCCGCGACCTGGGTGGAGCGCGGGCTCACCTTGAGGAAGAAGCAACGCTTGTCGGCGGGCTGGCCGGCGCGCAGATCCTCGACCTCAATCGCGTACGAGGGGACCTGCTCCTTGTCGTTCCACACCTCGATCTCGACGAGATGCGCGCGCCCGACCTGCGCGCGTTTCGGCAGCCGTCGCCTCACCGACAACGTCCGGAGCGAGAGCTCGCTCATCACGCCCGACACGATGATGAGGGAGAGCATCATGCCGAGCAGCAGGTAGAGCGGGTTGTTGCCGGTGTTGATCGCGGCGAGGCCCACGCCGAGCGTGATGCCGAGGAAGTACTTGCCCTCGCGGGTGAACTTGAGGCGACGGGCCCAGCGCTTCCGTCCTCGGGTCTCGTCGCGGCGAGCGGGCGGCGCGCCCTTCGCGGTCGAGCTCGCGCTCGCCTCCGGCGTCGTCACGCCTCGGAGGGAGGTCGGGGCCGCCGAGGCCGCTTCACCCTGGTCGGCTGGGCTCATCGGCTCAGAGCGGGACGGGCACCCGCGCGACGAGGTCGCGGATCGTCGCCTCGGCCTCCTCGGCGCTCGGGACGTAGCCGTCAGCCTGGGCGGAGAGCCGCACGCGGTGGGCGAGCAGCGGGATCGCGAGATCGTGCACGTCGTCGGCGATGCAATAGTCGCGGCCGCGAAGTTTGGCGCGCGCCCGCGCGGCGCGCGACAGGTTGATGCTCGCTCGCGGTGAGCCGCCAACGGCGATCGCGGGCGAGGTTCGGGTCGCGGAGACGAGCGCGTGGAGGTAGGTCGCGAGCGAGGGGTCGAGCCTCACGCGCTCGACCTCGCGCTGAAGCTTCACGATGCCCTGCGGGTCGAGCACCCGCGGGCAGTCCCCGACGCGGTCCGCGTTGGGGTGGAGGAGCAGGCGCTGCTCGACCTGACTCGGCGGGTAGCCGATGTGGACGCGCATCATGAAGCGGTCGAGCTGCGACTCGGGGAGCGGGTAAGTCCCCGCGAAGTCCTCGGGGTTCTGGGTCGCGATGACGAAGAACGGGTCGGGGAGCGGCATGGTCTGCCCGTCGATCGACACCTGGCCCTCGTTCATCGCCTCGAGCAGCGCCGACTGAGTCCGGGGGCTCGCCCGGTTGATCTCGTCGGCGAGCAGCACGTTCGCGAAGATCGCGCCCTGCTTGAAGGTGAACGAGCTCGTGCGCTGGTCGAACACCGACACCCCGAGCACGTCGCTGGGCAACAGGTCGCTCGTGAACTGGATGCGCCGCAGCTCGCCACCGACGGCCTTGGCGAGGCCGCGCGCGAGGGTGGTCTTGCCGACCCCGGGGACGTCCTCGATGAGGAGATGTCCCCGCGCGAGCAGGCAGGTCAGGCTGAGGTCGACCGCCTCCGGCTTACCCTCGAGCACCGTCTCGAGTGCCGTCCGAAGCTGGGCGACGACGGACTCGCTCTCGCTCGCAATCGTCGCGGCGGAAGTCATCGAGCGCGATGCTAGCAGGTCACCTCTGGCTCCTCACATTTATCTTTGAGGATCCGCGTGGTTGTGCGAGACCCGCGGGTGGCCAGGGACGATGAGCGACCCCGAACCCACGCACGCGGAACCGACCGGGCGCCCCTCGGTCGCTTCGGCTCCTCCCTCCTCGGGCGGCGCTGCGAGCGACCTCGGTGACGTGAGCCTCTGGCGGCGACTCGTGGGCATGGTCCGCACGATGCGCCCGCACCAGTGGGTGAAGAACCTCTTCGTCGTCGCGCCCGTCGTCTTCGCGAAGCAGCTGACCGATGCTCACGTCATCAAGGGCGGCATCGCGGCCTTCGCCGTCTTCTGCATGCTCGCGTCGGCGGTGTACACCCTGAACGATCTCGTCGACGTCGCGGCTGACCGCGTCCACCCGGTCAAGCGCCTCCGCCCGATTCCTTCGGGGATCGTGCCGATGCCGCTCGCGCGCGCCATGATCGGCGGGCTGCTCGTGCTCTCCGCGCTCGGTTCGAGCCTCGTGCCACCGGCGTTCGGCGCCGTCGCGCTCGGCTACTTCGTCCTCAACGTCGCCTACTCGTTCAAGCTGAAGAACGTCGCGTACCTCGACGTGGGCTGCATCGCGAGCGGCTTCGTCATGCGCGTCATGGCGGGCGGGTTCGCGACCTCGACGCAGGTGAGCAGCTACATGATCGCGTGCACCGCCGCGCTCGCGCTTTTTCTCGGGTTCGGCAAGCGCATGCACGAGATCGGCAGCGCCAACGCCACGAAGCAACGCGCCGCGCTGCAGCGCTATTCGCCGAGGGTGTTGCTCGCCGCGATGTCCGCGACGGGCCTGGCCAGCGTCGCGACCTACGTTGCTTACACCCTCGACGATCACACGCGCGCGTTCTTTCGCTCGAACGATGGCGCCGAGAACTGGCTGTGGTTGACCAGCGTTCACCCGCTCGTCGGCGTGCTGCGCTTCGTTCAGCTCATCCGCACCCGCACCAAGGCCGAGTCGCCGACGCAGGAGATGCTCCGCGACACGCCCTTCATGATGAACCTCGTCGTCTGGATCGTGGAGGTCGTCGTGATCGTCTACCGCCTGCGTCCGACTTGACGGAGCGCAGTTCTGCGACGGCTTCGCTCGCCGCGAACTTTCGCCGACGCGCCCGGGTGCGTTAGATCCCCGAGGCCATGAGCTCGAGCGACGCTCCAACCCCTGCGCCGCTGTCCCTGTTCGCCGCCTTCAAGACGAATGCTTGGACGGATCTCGCGCTGACGATGCCGATCTTCGTCGGCTATCACCTCGGCGTTGTGACCCTGAACGTTCGCAACGCGGCGGACTTCTTCACCCAGAAGCTCATCGCGATGGCCGAGCGCAACATCCTCGTCTACTGGGGCCTTACGCTTGCGATCGGTGCCGCGCTCTTTGTCGGGATGTGGCTGCTCGGCGCCGGGGCGGCCTTCGACAAGAAGCGCTTCGTCCTCGTGGCGATCGAGGGGGTGCTCTACGCCATGCTGATGCGCACTGCGGCCATCGCCGCGGTAGGAGCACTACCGATGGCCAACGTCGATGCCGTGGGCGGGCCCGTCCCGGGGCTCGTGATGTCGCTCGGGGCGGGCTTCTACGAGGAGGTCGCGTTCCGCGTCGTGCTGTTCGGTGGCGGCATGCTCGCGATGAGCCTCTTCTTCGGCGGCATCAGCAAGCTCGTCCTCGCGCTGGGTTGGGGGCTCGTGTGCGCGGCGGTCTTTTCGGGGTGGCACTACGTCGGACCGCTCGGTGACGCCTGGAATTTACAGTCGTTCGTCTTCCGGATGGTGTGCGGCCTCGTGTTCACGCTGATCTTCGTCCTGCGGGGCTTCGCGCCCGCGGTGTGGACGCACGCGCTCTACGACATCTGGGTGATGGTGCTTCACTGAGCGTCGCGGCTCGGTTCGCCCGCGTCGGAGTGCTCTCCCTCGTCGACGGGGCTCGAGGCGCCCACCACGTCGTAGAGCGAGACGTTCGTCTCCCCGTGCCGACGCGTTCGGTCGAGCCTCGCGCCGAGCAGCGCCGGTGCCGAATCGCGGCGCGCATGTTCGAGAAGGAGACGACCATCGGGTCGGGCGAGGCCCTCCGCCAGCAGGCTCGAGAGCGTGCGTGCGACGACCCCGGCGGGGACGTCGGCGTAGGGAGGATCGACGAGGACGAGGTCGAACGGCCCGAGCTTGCCGAGTCGGCCGAGGCTGCGCTCCACCGCGAACGGCAGCACCGTCGCTCGCGCCGACAGCTCGAGCGCCCGGAGGTTCTTCTCGATGGCGATGAGCGCCGCCCGATTCCGTTCGACGAACACGGCGTGCGCGGCGCCGCGCGAGAGCGCCTCGATGCCGAGGGCTCCGGAGCCGGCGTACAGGTCGAGCACGCGCGCCTCGGTGAGGTCACCGAGCATGGAAAACATCGCCTCGCGGACGCGATCGGCGGTCGGCCGTGTCTCCCGTCCGTCCGGGGCGACGAGTCGACGCCCCCCGTGATCCCCGGCGATGATCCGCACGGCTTCAGAAGCTGTAGCGGACCGTCACCGACTGTCGACCCGGGCCGAGCTCGGGGATGATGAGCCACGCGCTCGGCTTGCTCGCCGCCTCGTCACTGCCTTTGGCGAGGCGGCTCGTCCCGAGCAAGTAGCCACCGATGCCCGCGGCGACGGCGGCCACCGGGAACGCGATGGCCTGGAACATTTCGTCGCGCTGCGCTCGATCGCAGATCTTGACGATCTGCCCGGCCGTCGTCGCTGCCGGGTTCGTCAGCCGCGGGGGCTGGCCGCTGCGCGCGGCCTCGCAGACGTCGTCGTTCGTCGAGTACTGATCGCGAAACCCCTGGTAGCCGGGGTCGTTGCGCAGCTTGTTCACGTCGACCGCGGCCCACGCCCCGAACGCGGCGCTGCCGACCCCGAGGCCCATCGCGACGATGCCGCCGACCATGCGACCATCGACGTCCGGACCGCCGCCGTCCTCCGTCATCGAGAGCACCGTGTCGACGCTGGCGAGGGGTTGCACCTGCACGGTGGTGGTCGCGTCGAGGTGGCCGGGCGCCTTGACCGTGATCGTGTGGCTGCCGACCGGGAGCTGGTAGGTGCCACCCGAAGCCGGGAGCGCGCCCATCGGCTTGCCGTCGACGAAGAGCTGCCCCGCGACGCCCCCGGTCGTCACCGTCACGCCGCCTTGAGGAGCCCCGCCGGTGACCTTGTTGAAGAGCGAATCTGCGAGCGCGGCGAGCTTCTTGGGGTCGGTGATCGACGCCGCGAACTCAACGTCGACCTTGTTCGTTCCCTTGCCGCGCACGAAGAAGCTGAGCGTGCCGCTGACGTCCTTCTTCGATTTGTCGAAGTCGATCGCCGCCCACAGGAAGCGGTCCGTCTTGGTGACGTCTGCGATGCGGGTCTCGCACGCCGCGTCGATCGTCTGGCCACACTTCATCTTGAGCGCCAGGAACTCGACCGCCTGGTTCGCCTCGCCGAGCGACCACCCGGTCGAGCGCGTGACGGCATCGCGCAACGCGGCGGTGAAGGCTTCGGCCTGATCGAGCGCTTCGTCGCTCTTCACGGCGAGCACGGACACGGGCAGCACGTCCGGGCCGGGTGGCGCGGCGTGAGCGCGTCCGGCAACGGACGACAGGGCGATGGCGGCGAGGGCGGGGAGAAGCCGGACTCGGCGAGTCATGGGTCCTACGTTAATCGCGAGCGAACGATCGAGGCAACGAGTGCGTCGTTCTGGCCGAAATTCACTCGATTTCCATCTTGGTCCACATTTCGCGCCGCATCCGGGTTTTGCGACGGTCGGCCTTCGTCACGATACGCGCCGCGCTCGTCGCTGCGAGGAGGCGGCCCTCCTTGCCGAGCCCGGGCAACACGCTCGCACCGCACAGCAGCGTGCGCTCGATCGGGCCTCGCAGCGGTTCGCCGCCGATGCCGAGGAAGCCCGGCGGATCGACCTCGAGCTGTCGCTCCATCGACTCGGCGCGCGCGACGAGGTGCACGTCGCCACGCTCGACCTCGTGCCGGATTCCGGCGTCATACCGCCACACCGGGAGGCCATCGTGGACCGAGTCGACGAGCACGATGTGTTGTGAAATGAACGGGAATTCACGGCAAATTCGCGACACGATGACGTCGCGGGCGGCGCGTAGATGGGGCAGGTCGCGCTCGGTCAGGAGGAGCTCGAGGACGAGCAGCTCCTCGTCCGGCCGACTGCCTCGGCAGCGTTCGAGGTGGATCGTTCGAGCGTCGAGGCCTGCGGCCCGGTCGTTCCCGAGGAGGAGCGCCTCGCGCCCGAGCGGAGCCGGGAGTCCACCGCGCCGGACGACGACCGAGACGACGAAGCGGCCCGTCGAGGGCGTGATCCGGGGCCAGTCGCGTTGCGCGCGCTTCGAGATCCCCTCGCCGCCGCTCAGGTTGGCGATCGCCTCGCCCGTAAGATCGGTGACGATGTGCCCTGCTCCCACGCCGGAGGGATCACCGTCGAGGACGACCCCTGTCACCACGCCACGCTTGACCTCGAGGCGCACGGCCCGCTCCGCGAGCGCGAGCTCTCCGCCGTTCGCGCCGACGCGCTCGACGAGCAGGTCCTCGAGCTCCTGGTCGCCTCCCTCGAGGCACGCGAGGCTCCGCGCCCAGCTCCCGTGCAAGCGCGCGACCGCGAACGCGGGCAGCGTCGAGGCGAGGTCGGTCGCGAAGCGCACCGAGTCGTTGACGATCCGTCGGTAGAGGTGCTGCCGCGGGAACTCGCCGAGCAAGTCGGCGTGGGGTTCGGCGCGCGCGTAGGGGAGCGTCGAGACGAGCCGGTTCGTCTCGCGTCGCTCGAAGAAGCCACCCGGGGGCCACATCGCGTCTTGCTCGAAGCAGGCGTCGGCCGCGATGCCGACCCTGGCAAGCTCGGCGTAGAGCTCCGTGACGAGGCGCCTCACCTCGGGGAAGGCGCGCTCGATCTCGCGCGCGAAGCGACCTCCGTCCGAGGCGAGATCGAGCCGGAAACCGCCGGTCGGTCCCGATGGCCCGCGGCGGCCGTGCTCGCCGCGTCGCGGGGGCACGAGCACCTGGAGGATCGGATCGAGCGCGACTGACCGCCGGTGCCACGTCTGCGTGTGGGCGAGCTCGCGCATCACCTTCGCCCAAACCGGCGAGGACCCCGCCAGCATCGTGGACGAGCGCCGTCGGAGCGAATGCCCTTCGACCGCGTAGTCCGGCGCCGGCTTGCCCTGACCGACCACCATCACCGTGAAGTCGCGGCGAGCGAGCAGCGCTGCGGCCGTGAGCGCTCCGAGCGATCGACCGATGACCACGACGTCGTAGTACTTCGAAGGCATCTCCCCGAACCCGCTGGGGGCCTCGTACCACGGCGCGGAGCTCGCCGGCTCTCGTGAAGTCCATCGCCAGCTGGTGTAGGGGAACGGCATGCCCGACTTCGCGTTCCAGGAGCTGCTCCCCCTCGGCAAGGACCAGACCCCGTACCGGCTTGTCACGCGCGATCACGTCGCGACCTTCGAGGCGGGCGGTCGCACCTTCGTGTCGGTCGAGCCCGAGGCGCTCACCCTGCTCACCCGCGAGGCGATGCGCGACATCGCTCATCTTCTTCGACCGGGGCACCTCGCGCAGCTCCGCGCGATCCTCGATGATCCCGAGGCGAGCGCCAACGACCGCTTCGTCGCGCTCGAGCTCTTGCGCAACGCCAACATCGCGGCGGGCTTCGTCCTGCCTTCGTGCCAGGACACCGGCACCGCGATCGTGATGGGCAAGAAGGGCCAGTACGTCGTCACCGGCGGAGGTGACGAGGAGGCCATCGCGCGCGGCATCTTCGACACCTACACGACGACGAACCTGCGCTACTCGCAGATGGCGCCGCTCGACATGTACCGGGAGAAGAACACCGGCAACAACCTGCCCGCGCAGGTCGAGCTCTACGCGACGGACGGCGACGCCTACAAATTCCTCTTCATGGCGAAGGGCGGCGGCTCGGCGAACAAGAGCTACCTCTACCAGGAGACGAAGGCGCTCCTGAATCCGGACAGCCTCCTCGCGTTCATCGACGCGAAGATCCGCGCGCTCGGCACCGCCGCTTGCCCGCCCTATCACCTCGCGATCGTCGTCGGCGGTACGTCGGCCGAGTACGCCCTCAAGGTCGCGAAGCTCGCGTCCGCTCGCTACCTCGACACGCTGCCCGGCGAAGGCAACGCGCTCGGTCGCGGCTTCCGCGATGTCGGCCTCGAAGCCCAGGTGCTCGAGCTCGCGCGCAAGACCGGCATCGGCGCGCAGTTCGGCGGCAAGTACTTCTGCCACGACGTGCGCGTGATTCGCCTCCCGCGCCATGGGGCGTCGTGTCCGGTCGCGATCGCGGTGTCGTGCTCGGCGGATCGCCAGGCGCTCGGGAAGATCACGAAGGACGGAGTCTTCCTCGAGCAGCTCGAGACCGATCCGGCAAAGTACCTGCCCGAGGTCACGGACGGCGAGCTCGGCGGCGAGGTGATTCGCATCGACCTCAACCGACCGATGAGCGAGATCCGCGCGACGCTCGGCCGCTACCCCGTCAAGACGCGGCTCATGTTGAGCGGTCCGATGGTCGTCGCGCGCGACATCGCGCACGCCAAGATCAAGGAGCTGCTCGATGCTGGCGGGGCCATGCCGCAGTACCTGAAGGACTACATGGTCTATTACGCCGGGCCCGCGAAGACACCCGAGGGCTACGCGTCGGGATCGTTCGGGCCGACGACCGCGGGGCGCATGGACTCGTATGTCGATGGCTTCCAGGCGCAGGGCGGGAGCATGGTCATGCTCGCGAAGGGCAACCGCTCGGCGCAGGTCACCGAGGCGTGCAGGAAGCACGGGGGCTTCTACCTCGGCTCGATCGGCGGCCCCGCGGCGCGGCTCGCGAAGGACTCCATCACCAAGGTCGAGGTGCTCGAGTACCCGGAGCTCGGCATGGAAGCCGTGTGGAAGATCGAGGTCGTCGATTTCCCGGCGTTCATCGTCGTCGACGACAAGGGCAACGATTTTTTCGCCGGCATCACGGGCGGAAGCAAGCTGAAGGTCCTCGGCTGAGTCGGGAACGACCGGCGGCTCGGCGTCGGGGGGGGACGTCGCTTGTGTTTTGTCAAGTGGCGCCGCGGGGACCGAACCGTGGCTCACTCGCCCCAGCTGCGCGAGGAGCGCCGCCGCGAAAGCGGACCTGCGGTCGCCCCCCTGCGCTCGCCGGTGGTTCGACGGTGAGGTCCCCTGCCGCGATCCGCTGCAGGGTCGCGATGAGGAGCGCGTGCTCGAGCGGCAAGAGCCGAGCGGCGAGGTCGTCACGCGACTCGGAGGGCTCGAGCGCGAGCGCGGCCTGCGCGAGGATCGGCCCGTGATCGACGCCTTCGTCGACGAGGTGCACCGTGCAGCCAGTCACCGTCACCCCGTAAGCGAGCGCTTGCGCTTGCGCGTCGAGGCCCGGGAAGGCGGGCAGGATCGAGGGGTGGATGTTGAGCACGCGACCCGGAAAAGCATCGAGCAGTTCCGCGGTGACGACGCGCATGAAGCCCGCGAGCACGAGCCACTCGGCGCCCGCGTCGCGTAGCCGAGCCACGAGCTCCCGCTCGAACGAAGCGCGGTCCGGGAACGCGCGGTGATCGACGAACGCGGTCGTGACCCCCGCGGCCCGGGCGTGCTCGAGACCCCCCGCGTCGGCGCGGTTCGACGCGACGAGGTGCACCCGCGCGTCGAGCGTGCCGCTCGCCACCGCGTCGAGGATGGCCATCAGGTTCGAGCCGCGGCCCGAGATCAAGACGCCGAGCGCGAGGGTCACGGGCCGTCACCCGACGAGGCGTGGGATGCGAGGTGCATGGTGGAAAGGCTCCCGCGGCGCTCAGACGAACTGGGTCTCGGTCGTCGGGCTCGCGACGACATCGCCCAGGAGCCACGCGGTCTCGCCCGCCGCCGTCAGCGCGTCGAGGGCCTCGCCCGCCGCCTCGCGCGCGACCGCCGCCACGAGACCGACCCCGAGGTTGAAGGTCCGGCGAAGCTCATGCTCCTCGACGGGACCGCCCGAAGCGATGAGCTCGAAGAGCGCCGGTCGCGCGTAGCTCGACAGCTCGATGCGTGGTGCGAGCCCCGCGGGGATCATCCGCGGGACGTTGTCGGTCATGCCGCCGCCGGTCACGTGCGCGAGCCCATGGAGCCCGTCGCCGCAGCGCTGCGCGAGGGCCGCGACGGCGTTCGCGTAGATCCGTGTCGGTCGGAGGAGCGCCTCGGCGACCGTGCACCCGAGGTCGGCGACGTGCGTGTCGTAGTCGAGCTTCATCGCGCCGAGGAGCACCCGCCGCGCGAGGGAGTATCCGTTCGAGTGCAGGCCGCTCGACGCGACCCCGACGAGCGCGTCACCCGCGTTCACGCGGGCGCCATCGAGGATTGCCTTCCGAGCGACGATGCCGACCGCGAAGCCGGCGAGGTCGTACTTTCCAGGTTCGTACATTCCAGGCAGCTCGGCCGTCTCGCCGCCGAGGAGCGCGCAGCCGGCGAGCTTGCAGCCGCTCGCGATGCCGCGAATCACCGCCTCCGCGACGTCGACGTCGAGCTTGCCGGATGCAAAATAATCCAGAAAAAACAGGGGCCGCGCGCCGGTCGTCACCACATCGTTGACGCACATCGCGACCAGGTCGAGCCCGATCGTGTCGTGCACGCCGGTCGCGAACGCGACCTCGAGCTTGGTGCCGACGCCGTCCGTCCCGCTGACGAGGACGGGTTCGGCGAGCCCCTCCGGAACGCGGCACATGCCGGCGAAGCCCCCGACGTCGGCCAAGACCTCGGCGATCCGGGTCGCCTTCGCGAGCGGTCCGATCCGGCGCACGAGCTCCTCCCCCGCGTCGATGTCGACGCCAGCCTCGCGGTAGGTGATCGCCATGCGGGTCGGGGTGCCACGCGGGGCCGGGCGCGGCAAGCGAGGAGTCACCTCGCGAGGTCGAACAGCGGTGCGCCCTCGAAGGTCCGAAAGCCTGCGGTCGGTGACTCGGTGCAGCGCAGCAAGGCGCGCGCGACCTCGACGGCCTCGATCGCTCGGTAGCGGGCGAGGGGACCGCCGAAGAGAGACCGGGTCGTCCGCATGACGGCGGACGCGACCGCCTCGCCGACCCGGCGCTCGTGCCGCTCACCGAGCAGGAGCGATGGGTTCAGGACGACGACCCCGCCCGGGAACGCAAGGTCGCGGAGGGCGTCCTCGAGCTCGCCCTTCACGCGGTTGTAGAAGATGCGGCTCGACGAGCTCGCACCCACCGCCGTCACGATGAGAAACTGCTGTGCGCCTGCGGCGAGCGCCGTACGAGCGGCTGCGAGCGGGTACTCGAGATCGACCCGGCGGAACTCCGCCTGCGAGCCGGCCTTCTTGATCGTCGTCCCGAGGCAACAGAACACGTGGTCGACCGCGAAGGCCGGGGCGTGCCGATCGAGTGCGTCGAAGTTCACGACCTCGACCTCGACGCCTGGCGGTGCGGCATCGAACGGCCGGCGGACGAGCGCGCGGAGTGGCTGGAATCGACCGCTCGGTGCGGCGATCGCAAGCAAGGCGGAGCCCACGAGACCGGTGGCCCCGAGGACGACGGCGGAGGGAGCTTCGTGGCTCATCGGGCTCACCGTGCGGGCGAGCCCTCGGTTGCGTCAAGGCGCTGCGACGACGACGTCTCCCGATCGGGACGGAAGGGCTCGAGCGAAACCTCGGGGTCCGACCCGGTGACGAGCGCTGCGACGACGTCCGCCGTGAGGGCGGAGAGCAAGATGCCATTGCGGTGGTGGCCCGTCGCGGCGATCGCGCCGGTGCTCGTTCGGCCGAGCAGCGGGAGCAGGTCGCGCGTGGCCGCGCGGAATCCGCACCAGTGGCGCGCAAGCGATGCTCGCGCGAGGTCGGGGGCGAGCTTCACCGCAGCCGCGAGGAGCCTCTCCGCGGCGCCGGCGGTGACCGCACGCTCGAAGCCGACGTCCTCGAGCGTCGAGCCGACGAGCACGCGCCCGTCGCTGCGTGGCGAGAGGTAAGCGTTCCTCGAATCGAGGATGCGTTGTGGTACGGCCGTGTGGCGGAGTTCGAGCATCTGCCCGCGGATCGGTCGAACCTGTCCCTCGACCCCGGTCCCCTCGATCGAGGCGGACCAGGCGCCGCCCGCGATGACCACCTCGCCTGCCACGATGCGCTCGCCGTTCGTGAGGTCGAGGCCGTCGATGCGGTCGCCCCTCGCACGCACCCGGGCCACCTCGGCCCCCTCCTGCCGCACGACCCCCAGGCGGTCGCACGCGCGACGCAGCGCCTCGACGAAGCGCGGCGGATCGAGCACGCGCTCGCCCGGAAACCAGGCCGCAGAGCGGATCGTGCCGAGCATCGGTTCGAGCAAGCGCGCCTCGGTCGGCGAGAGTCGCTCGACCTGCCACCCGCGCGACCGCTGTTCGCTGGCAAGCGAGTCGAGGTCCTGTTCCTCCTCTTCGTCGAACGCCACGCGGAGCGCGCCGAGCTCTCGATGATCGATGTCAATTCCGGTCAGCGCTTCGAGGTCGCCGAGGAGTCTCCAGTGTCGTTCGCGGCTCGAGAAACAGAGGGCGGCCATCGCCTCGCTCGCGTGACGCTCGAGCTGCGCGGAGAGCATGCCCGCGGCCGCGCGTGAGGCGGCCCCGTCTGCGTTGGCCTCGCGTTCGACGACCAGCACGCGCAGGTCACGCTGCGCGAGCCGCAAGGCGCAGGCGAGCCCGATGGCGCCGGCTCCGATGATCGCGACGTCGTGCATCGATCACTTGTGCACGATGATCGTCGTGCCCTCTTCGCGGACGCCGTGCCACCCGTCGGGAACCGTCGGCGTCGTCCACCGAAAGACGCGGAGCGAATCGGCCGGCGCAAGGTTGATGCAGCCGTGGCTCCGCGCGATGCCGAACACGTCGTGCCAGTAGGCGCCGTGAATCGCGTAGTTCTTGTGAAAATACTGGATGTGCGGGACATCGCGGAGGGTGAAGAGCCCGTGGCCTCGTCGCAGCGTCACGCCGTAGACGCCGTCGCCCTTCGCCGGGACGTAGCCCTCGTCGCCTGGCTTGAGCCCCTTCTCGGAGTTGGCCTTCTTGCCCATGCCCTCGTCCGAGTCCATCGTCGCGCTCACGTGCTTGGCGTAGACCCGGTACTGCCCGCGGATCGTCGAGTAGGTGTCCTTCGGGTCGCCGATCGCGGGGCGGCCGGTCGAGACGAGCGTCGCAAACTCGGCCTGCTTGCCGTTCCACAGGACGAGGACCTGCTCGCTGAGATCGACCTCGATCCACTTCTCGCCGTTCTCCGCGACCTTCGGCCACTTGCTCGGCGCGACGGCCAGCCCGACGTCGGTGGCGCGTGCGAAGCGCCCGTCCTCGAGGGCGTAGTAGCGCTCGCCGGCCACCGTCTCGACCTTGCCCGTGAGCCGATGGACGCTGCGTCGCTCGAGTGTGCCGTCCACCTCGGCGCTGCCGCCCGTCACGCGATACCCCTGCACGCCACGGGTGCGGACGAAGGCGATGGGGAGGTCGAGCTCCGCGCCGAGCTCGACGCCGTGCCACGGTGAGCCGGAGTCGGGTTTGACCTTGCTCGTCGGTGCCAGTCGGAGATCGGTCGTGACTCCGAAGCGGCGCCGGAGGTGATGCTCGTCGGACTGGAAGGACCCCACGAACGCGAGCCCGTAGTGGCGCCGCGCACGGTCGGCAAACACCGACGAGGCCGGGACATCGAAGCCGCTGATGTTCGGGATCGCGCGCTCGTCGCCCTCGAGCCAGAACGGGGTCGGGTCGTCGTCGGAGGTGCCGCCGAAGAGCTCGCCCAGGGACAGCTCGGTGCTGTTCTTCTCGAGCCCGAGCTCGCCAATGCGCTTTCCTGGTAGCACCCGACCCTGCGGATCGAGGGCGAGGTCCATCGCCCCGAGCGTGACCGCGTCCTCGTTCTTGTTCTGCTTGTACCAGTCGAGGTGCTTCTCGAGTTCCATCTCCGCGTCGTACTGCTGCCGCGAGGTCGGGACCTTCAGGTAGAGCGGGAGGGTGGCGCGGACGAACCCGTATCGGTAGGGCAACGGCTTGTCGAGGCGCGGTCGTCGCGTGGCCGCGCGCAAGATGGGATGCTCGAGATCGGTGGTCGCGTCCTTCTCGGCGCAGACGTGGCCGTACGGCTGAATCGCGTACCAGCCTGCCTTGCAGCCAGCGTGTCCCACGGGCTCCTCGGAGCGCCCCACGATGGCACCGGCGCGGAGGTATCCGACGCGCTTCGACGATTCGCTCGGCTTCTCGTAAACGAGCGTCGCGAACCCGATGATCCCGAGTTTCGGCCCGTCGAGCGGGGCAGCCGATGCCGGGCTCGCGGGGGGTGTCGGCGGAATCACGCCGCTCGATGCGGCGAGGTCGGTCGGTGGCGGCGTGGCCGTCGCGGCGACCGCGCCGACGGTCGGGGGCTCCCTCAGCGCTGCGAGCTTCCCCGGGACCACGAGGCACAGTGGAGACAGCGCGACCAACGTGAGCAGCGAGGGTGCGATCCAGCGGACGCCCACGGAGTAGGCCACCCACGCCGACCGCCTTGGCTCGCTGTCTCCTCTACGCATGATTCCCATCGACGCAGGCGCGCGTCGAGCCGCAGGGATTAGCAGACTCGCCCGGGTGCGAGCAACGCGAGCCGACGAAGCCAAGCGAAAGCTTGGTTGTCCCGCACGAATGTCGCTAACATCCCCGCATCCTCATGTCCGACGCAGACAAGCGCATTCACCCCCGAGCCAAGGTGCTCAGCATGACGGTGCGATACAAGAGCGCCACCGTCGACGAATTCGTCGAGCACCACAGCGACAACGTCAGTCGCGGTGGCATCTTCATCAAGACGACGTCGCCGTTCGCCGCTGGCACTTTGCTGAAGTTCGAGATCCGGATCTCGGAGGATGCGTCGGTGCTCGCGGGAGTCGGGCGCGTCGTCTGGAAGCGCGACGTCGCGAAGTCGGAGAGCGATCCGCCGGGCATGGGCGTGAAGTTCATCAAGCTCGACGAGAAGTCCCGCGAGCTCATCGACCGCCTCGTCGACGGCCAGAGCGAGGGTTCCTCGAGCTTCGACAGGGGCCTCGCGGAGAGCGGAGCCGCTGCTGCTGCTGCGGGGCCCGCGGTCGAGGCGAAGAAGGCTGAGGAGCCGAAGGCCGAGGAACCGAAGGCCGCGGAACCGAAGGCCGAGGAACCGAAGGCCGAGGAACCGAAGGCCGAGGAGCCGAAGGCCGAGGAGCCGAAGGCCGAGGAGCCGAAGGCCGAGGAGCCGAAGGCCGAGGAAGCTGCCACCGAGGAGCCGAAGGCCGAGGAGCCGAAGGCCGAGGAAGCTGCCACCGAGGAACCGAAGGCCGAGGAAGCTGCCGCCGAGGAACCGAAGGCCGAGGAAGCTGCCGCCGAGGAACCCAAGGCTGAGGAACCGAAGGCCGAGGAAGCTGCCGCCGAGGAACCCAAGGCTGAGGAACCGAAGGCCGAGGAAGCTGCCGCCGAGGAACCCAAGGCTGAGGAACCGAAGGCCGAGGAAGCTGCCGCCGAGGAACCCAAGGCTGAGGAGCCGAAGGCCGAGGAAGCTG
>Ga0194129_10004303_pt1 | contig 19070 bp, 15 predicted proteins | sample TA2KigCa35mmetaG_FD_150862 | JGI IMG/M metagenome (GOLD analysis project Ga0194129, IMG submission 150862) | Freshwater microbial communities from Lake Tanganyika, Tanzania - TA2015038 Kigoma Deep Cast 35m | ecosystem: Environmental > Aquatic > Freshwater > Lake | place: Tanzania: Lake...
TGTCGCCGCAGGGGTTGGCTGGAGCGGTTTTTTTGTGCTCAGCACCCTGGCCTCGCTGCCCGCCTTTGCGCTGATGCTGCGGCTCACCCCTTGGCATGGGTCCGGGGTGAGGGGGGCCTTTGATCCCCAGCGCGACACCTGAGCTCCGGGGATCTAGCCCGTTGCCCCAATCAGACGCCGCCTCAGCTGACCGCAGGCGGCATCGGCATCGAGGCCGCGGCTGGCACGCACACTGACCGCTACATGACGCTGGTGCAGGGCGTGGCGAAACGCCTCGACCGCCTCAGGGGCGGGACGGATGAACTCTTCTTCGGCAATCGGGTTGTAGGCGATCAAGTTGACATGGCTCTGGAAACCGCGCAGCAGTCGCGCCAACGCCTCGGCGTGCCGCAGCTGATCGTTCACCCCCCCCAACAGGATGTACTCAAAGCTCACGCGGCGACCAGTGATGGCGACATAGCGTCGGCAATCATCCAGCAACGCCTCAATCGGGTAGGCGTGGGCGGTGGGGATCAGCTCCTCGCGCAGCCGCTGGTCGGGGGCATGGAGGCTGACGGCGAGTGTGAATTGGGCCCGCCCTAAACGGGCGAGTGCCAGCTCAGCCAGGCGGGGCAGGGTTTTGGGCACCCCCACCGTGCTGACGGTGATCTGGCGTTGAGCCATGCCCAGGTCGCTGCACAGACAGGCGATGGCGTCCAACACAGCCTCGACGTTGAGCAGGGGCTCGCCCATGCCCATGAACACCACATGGCTGGGACGTTCAGCCATGACCTCACGCACGCTGATCACCTGGTCGACGATCTCGTGCAGGATCAACGAGCGCTGCAACCCGCCCTTACCCGTGGCGCAGAACCGGCAGGCCATCGGACAGCCCACCTGGCTGCTGACGCAGACCGTCAACCGGCCGGGGGCGGGGATCCCGACGGTTTCGATACTGAGGCCATCAGCGGTGGCCAACAACAACTTGGTTGTGCCGTCGCCGGCCACCGAACGATGCAGCTCACGAGAACGGCCCGTCCAGTCGAAGGCCCCGGACGGACGCTGCTCAGCCAGCTGCTGACGCCAGGCGGCAGGCAGGACCGTGAAATCCTCCAGCCGCCGCGCACCTTTGGCGTAGAGCCAATCGTGCAACTGACGCCCTCGAAAGGCGGGTTGGCCCTGGCCCTCAGCCCAGCGCTGCAGTGCATCCACCCCCATCCCCAGCAGGGGGGGGCAGGCCTGGTCATTCACCAGATCAAGAGCCCGTGGCCGAGCTTGGCCTCAACGGCCACGAGCGCGATGAAACCCAACATCGCCAGACGTCCGTTCAACGTCTCGTTGTGGAGATGGAAGCCGTAACGGGGCAAGCGCCGCTGGGGAACCGGAGTCCCCAGCTCGGTGGTTGGGTTAGTCATCGCTCAGCAGCCCCTCCTCTTGCAAACCCTCGAGGGCATCAGGATCGGCGATCAGCTCTTCCTCCATGACCTCATCGAGGCTGGGCCGGGTGAAAGCGGCAGCACCACTGGCGCTGGCTTCGATTCCATGACGACTGCGGGTGGCTTCGAGATCTTCGTCAGAGGGATCATCAAGCACCGCAGTGGCGACAGTCGGGGCCGGCATCTCTACGGTGTAGTCGGGGCGAAGGTTAGCCATGCGCCGGTAGCCGGCGACATCCTCCTCAAGAATGTCGGGGTGGGGACCCGCCTCGGCGCGCAGCTCCTCTTCGAAACCGCTGAAGCCGGTTCCGGCCGGGATCAGGCGGCCGATGATCACGTTCTCCTTGAGGCCGCGAAGCCAGTCGCTCTTGCCCTCAATGGCTGCTTCTGTCAGCACCCGGGTGGTCTCCTGGAACGACGCAGCCGAAATGAAGCTGTCGGTGTTCAGCGAGGCCTTGGTGATGCCGAGCAGGACGGGGGTGAACTCGGCAGGAGCACCACCGGTGATCGCCATGGCGGCGTTGGTCTGCTCGACCTGACGCAGCTCGATCAACTCGCCAGGCAGCAGCGTGGTGTCGCCGGCATCTTCGACCCGCACCTTGCTGGTCATCTGCCGCACGATCACCTCGATGTGCTTGTCGTCGATCGACACACCCTGGCTCTTGTAGACGTTCTGAACCTCCTGAACCATGCGGAATTGGAGCTTGGAGATCGCCTCCTGAGCCGCCTCCAGCGTTGGGATACGACCGCGAAGATCTTCGAAATAGCACTCGAGCAACTCGTGCGGGTTGATCGGCCCATCGGTGAGGGACTCGCCCGCGCTGACCTGTTGGCCGTCGCTCGCCATCACATTGCGGCCAAGCAGGATCGGATATTCGGTGGTGACATCGTCACTCTCGATCACCGAAACGCTCACCGAGTCGTCGTCCTCGCCCTGTTTGATCTGAACCGTGCCGCTCTTGCGGCAGAGAACAGCCGAATCGCGCGGACGACGGGCTTCGAGCAGCTCTTCAATACGGGGTAGACCCTGAACGATGTCACCGGTTTTCTGCCGCTCGAACACCAGCAGTGCCAGGCCATCCCCGCGCTGCACCAGTTCGCCGTCGCGAACGTGCATCACCGAATCGGGCGACACCATGTAGGGACGTCCGAGGCGAATCGTGATCAAGGAGCCATCGATCGCCTCGACCTGACCGCAACAAGGGGCCTCGACACCCTCCGCCAGCAGATCACCATCCACAACCCGCTGAGCGACCTTCACCGTCGGGGTGGCTGAGCCAAGGTCGATCACGCGGGTATCACCAGCGCGCTCGACAATCAAGCGACGAATCGGCTCATCCTCGACATTGTCGGGCAGTTGGACCACACCATCCTCCTTGCAGAGGATTTGCGTGGTTGCGATCACATCACCGCTCTTGACAGAGGCACCGTCTTCGATCTGCAGCTCGGTATGGGTGGAACCGTGGCTGGCGTCCGAAAGGGTGTCGCGCCGCACCAGCAGAGTCTCAAGAATTACCAGCTGAAGGCGATCAATCGTCTTGGCACGCTTGTCGGCGACTGCTTCAACATCCACAGTCATCTGAGGCGTGGTATCAAACGTTTCCAGGGTGAGTTGGGTTTTGAGCAGTTCAACACCCTCAACACTCTTGATCAGTTCACTGTCTTTGAAGGCCAGACGCTGGGTGGCCTTAAGACCCAAGCTGGGACCACCATTCTGCTTAACAGTGGACAGCTCAGGCAGGTGAGCGGTATCGGGGATGGTGTATTCCTCGATCGGGCGCAACAGCAGCGCACCGCCTTCAGGAGTATCGACGGCCTCGACAAAGACCATCGCCTCAGCCTTGAGCCCCTTGGCAATCTCTTCGCCCGGATTGACCATCTTGCCCTCGCCGTACTTGGCCAGGGTCTTGGTGTCAGACACCAGATGAAGGGTGCCCGAACGCACAATGATCTCGCGCAGAATATCGTTCTTCTGCGTCACCGTGACGATTCCAGCAGTCTGGCTGAAGATGTCCTTGACAACTTCGGTGCCAGCCTCAATCCACTGACCGTCTTCGATCATCAACAGGGAAATGTCCTTGTTGATCTCGTGGGTCTCCTGCGGAATCCACAACAGGGTTCCACCCTTGCTGACCTCGTATCCGTTTTTGGCGCTGCGGGCCTTCTTGATCGACAGGCCCGGGGCGAACTTAACGATGCCACCAGTCTGGGTGCGGAAGCGATCATCTGCGAGTTCAGCGATCACCTCGCCACTACCGATCTTGCTGCCAGGAGCTGTATTGAGCCGATAGCGAATGTTGTCCTTCCCTTCGAGGTGCCAGATCTCACCCGAGTGGGTCGATTCACCAACCAGCTTGCAATCCTTCAGGGTCAGACTGGCGGTCACAATCTGAACCTCGCGGGAGTCACCAGCGGACTCGCGCAGGCGCACCGCACCGCCGTACTCACTGACCAGACGACTCTCGGCCAGGACCTCACCGGTTTGAACCCCCTTCTCGCCTTTCACCACCGGCAGAGCATTGGGAGGCAGGTTGTAGACGTCGCCGCTAAACACCCAAAGGCGGCCCAAACGTTGAGCCTTGAGGGTGATGTTGCCTTGACGGTCAGTGACCTCTTTGGGCTGAATCGCATCTTCATAGCGCACCTGTCCAGCCAGGTCGCAGATCACATCCTTGGTGGCCTTCTCAACGCTCTTCTTGACAGCTGCACCAGAAGAAATCTGGGCCAGAATAATGTCGTTGGCAACGGTATCACCGTCGTTGACGAACAGAATTGAACCGTTGGTGATATCGAGCTTCTGCAGTTTGCCCTTGCCGCTCGGCTTGAGAGTGAGACTGAAATCCGTTTCGGCGATCTGAGCTTCAACGCCGTGGGGGGTGCGATAGGGACGAACCCGGGCCTTGGGTCCGAATTCGACCAAACCATCGACCTGGGAGCGCACCACACCGGTCTCGGCCGTGGACACACCACCGGTGTGGAATGTCCGCATGGTGAGCTGGGTTCCGGGCTCACCAATCGATTGGGCGGCAATGATGCCGACCGCTTCACCCAAGTCAACAAGTTCGTTGTGAGCCAGGGCCCAGCCATAGCACTTGCGGCACACCGAGCGGGAGGCTTCACAGGTCAGCGGTGAACGGACCACCACGGTTTTGACGCCGGCAGCCTCGATGCGACGGCTGAGGGATGCGTCGATCTCGCCATCACGGTCGACGATCACAGCTCCATCACCATCAATCACCGGCTCTGCCGCCAGGCGACCAATCAGCTTGCTGGCGTACTTGCCCTTGTCGTCGGCATCAATGGGAATACCGCGGGTGGTGCCGCAATCGTCCTCACGCACGATCACGTCCTGAGCCACGTCCACCAGACGACGGGTCAGGTAACCCGAGTCGGCGGTGCGCAAGGCGGTGTCCACCAGACCCTTGCGTGCGCCATAGGAGGAGATGACGTACTCGGTGACCGTCAGACCCTCACGGAAATTGGTGCGAATGGGCAAGTCGATGATTTCCCCTTGCGGGTTGGCCATCAGACCGCGCATACCGACCAGCTGACGCACCTGGGACATGTTGCCCCGGGCACCCGAGTTGGCCATCATCCAGACCGAATTCAACGGATCGTTTTCGTTGAAATTGCGGCGCACAGCTGCCACCAGACGCTCGTTGGTCTCGGTCCAGGTGTCAATCACCTTGGTGTGGCGTTCCACTTCGGTGATCTCGCCGAGGCGGTAACGCTCCTCGGTTTCAGTGATCTGCTGTTCGGCTTCTTCGAGCAGGGCTGCCTTATCGCCAGGTATGCGAAGGTCGTCGACAGAAATCGAGACCGCAGCCTGGGTGGCATAACGAAAACCCAGATCCTTGAGATCGTCGGCCATCGACGCGGTCGCAGCCGTGCCGTGGTGCTTGTACGCCCAGCCCACCAGATTGCGCAGGGCCTTTTTGTCGATCACCCGGTTGCGAAACGGAGGAGCCTGACGGCTCAACGCATTGGCCTGGGCCTGGGCGGCGGCTTCCTGTGCCGCTTTTTTGCTGCCCTTCTTGCTGGTTTTCTTGGCGGGGGTGGCGGTCATGGCTGCTGGCTGAAACGAAGAAGAGGGGGGATGGATCGAAAAGAGCGTTCGCTTGGATCTCAGGTGGCAGCCACGGCGTCCATGATGGTGTGATTGATCACCACACGACCCACGGTGGTGAGCAGGTAACGGCTGATCAGAGCGCCGTCCTCATCAAAGCGATCCCGTCGGAACAGCCATTGTTCAATGCGGGTCCCATCACTCAACGTCTCGGTGGCAGTGGGTTCCGAGGCCTCACCTTCGGTGTCGACCTCGCCGTTGAAGCGCACCCAGATCCAGTTGTGCAGACCAAGGTGCTTTTCTTCGAACGCAGAGATCACATCCTCAAGGCTGGCAAAGGTCTTGCTGCGGTCGCCGAACTCCGGCTTCATGCTGCCGGGCTGTTCTGCAGTCAGGTAATAGGCCCCAAGGACCATGTCCTGAGATGGGGTGATGATCGGCTCGCCGGTGGCAGGCGACAGGATGTTGTTGCTGGCCAACATCAGCATGCGCGCCTCGGTCTGAGCCTCGATTGCCAGGGGCACGTGCACGGCCATCTGGTCACCGTCAAAGTCAGCGTTGAAAGCCGGGCAGACCAGGGGGTGCAACTGGATGGCGCGACCATCAACCAACTTGGGTTCGAAAGCCTGAATACCGAGACGGTGCAGCGTCGGGGCGCGGTTGAGCAGGATCGGATGACCTTCGATCACCTCCTGTAGCACCTGCATCACCTCATCATCAGCGCGCTGAATCAGCTTCTTGGCGGCCTTGATATTGTTGACAATGTTTTGGCGGATCAGGCGATGGATCACAAACGGCTGGAACAGCTCGATCGCCATCTCCTTCGGCAGTCCGCACTGATGCATCTTCAATTTGGGGCCGACCACGATCACCGAACGACCGGAGTAGTCGACCCGCTTGCCGAGCAGGTTCTGACGGAAACGACCCTGCTTGCCCTCGATGATGTCGCTGAGTGATTTGAGCGCCCGGTTGTTGGCGCCGACGACGGTGCGACCGCGACGACCGTTGTCGATCAGGGCATCGACGGCCTCCTGCAGCATGCGCTTTTCATTGCGCACAATGATCTCGGGGGCCAGGATCTCCTGCAGCCGCGCCAGGCGGTTGTTGCGGTTGATCACCCGTCGATACAGATCGTTCAGATCACTCGTGGCAAAGCGGCCGCCATCAAGCTGCACCATCGGACGCAGATCGGGCGGAATCACCGGGATCACATCGAGAACCATCCACTCAGGACGCGCATTGGTGGCGACAAAGTTGTCGATCACCCGCAAACGCTTGATGAGCTTGGCGCGCTTCTGACCCTTGCTTGCCGCGATCTCTTCGCGCAGTTGATCGCCAATTTCCTGCAGGTCGAGGTCTTCAAGCAGTTGTTTGAGTGCCTCAGCACCAATGCCCACAACGGGCTCGTTCTCGATATCGGAATCCTCGGCGTAGATCTGATCTTCTATTTCCAGCCACTCATCTTCGGTGAGCAATTGCTTGTAAGTAAGATCCTTGTGATCGCCCGGATCGAGCACCACATAGCAGTTGAAATAAACAATCTGCTCAACATCGCGCAGCGGCATGTCCAACAGGATCGCCACATAACTGGGGATCCCCTTCAAGTACCAGACATGGGAGACGGGAGCAGCCAGTTTGATAAAGCCCATGCGGTGACGGCGCACCCGGCTTTCCGTGACCTCCACGCCGCAACGCTCACAGACAATGCCGCGGTGTCGCACCCGCTTGTATTTGCCGCAGTGACACTCCCAGTCCTTGGAGGGGCCGAAGATCTTTTCACAAAAGAGCCCGTCCATCTCGGGCTTGAGGGTGCGGTAATTGATGGTCTCCGGCTTGGTGACCTCACCCACCACCTGGCCATTCGGCAAGGTGCGCTGCCCCCACTGCATGATCCGCTCGGGGGACGCGAGCGTGATCTTGACGTAGTCGAAGTGGTTCTCGGTACGGAGATTGCTGTTGGACATCGGCTGGAGACCCGCGGCGATCGGGAAAGGTGGGTGAAGAAGTAGCGGCCTTGCCTAGGAAGCAAACCGCAATCAGGCAGCGATCAGGCGTGCATCAATCGTCGTCGTAATCAGCGACGCCAAGAGACTCGTAGGTGGGGCGGCTGGGAGTGCTGCGACGTGGGTTAACGTCCTGCATCAGATCCACCTCGTCACCGTTGTCGGTGTAGACGGCGATGTCAAGGCCCAGGGACTGGAGCTCGCGCATCAGCACCTTGAACGATTCGGGGGTACCCGGCCTGGGTATTGGCTTGCCTTTGACAATGGCGTTCAGCGCCTCGTTGCGCCCTTGCATGTCGTCAGACTTGACCGTGAGAAGCTCCTGCAGGGTGTAAGCGGCGCCATAGGCCTCCAGGGCCCAGACTTCCATCTCACCCAGACGCTGGCCGCCCTGTTGCGCCTTGCCGCCCAGGGGCTGCTGCGTCACCAAGGAGTAGGGGCCAGTGGAGCGGGCGTGGATCTTGTCGTCCACCAGGTGCACCAGCTTGAGGATGTGGGCATAACCCACGGTCACCGGCTGGTCAAAGGCTTCGCCAGTGCGGCCGTCGATCAGTTGGATCTTGCCGGGATTCTCTGGGTCATAGACCCAGTCCTTGCCGGGCTGCTTGGCAGCTTCTTCGAGGAAGGCCTGCACGGTCTGCTTCGACTTTTCAGCGCCGTGCATCTCATCAAAGGGCACCACCTTGACGCGGCAGCCCAAATGGGATGAGGCCCAACCCATCAGGCACTCGAACACCTGACCCACGTTCATGCGGCTCGGCACCCCCAGGGGGTTGAGCACGATGTCGATGGGGGTGCCGTCGGGCAGGTAGGGCATGTCCTCGCGGGGGAGGATGCGGCTGATGATGCCCTTGTTGCCATGGCGGCCGGCCATTTTGTCGCCGACCTGAATCTTGCGGCGCTGGGCCACGTAGACCCGCACCACCATGTTGGCGCCGGGTGGCAGCTCGTCACCCTGTTCTCGGGTGTAGATGCGCACGTCGACGACGCGGCCGCGCTCGGTGCTGGGCACCCGCAGAGAGTTATCGCGCACATCACGGGCTTTCTCACCAAAGATCGCACGCAACAACTTCTCTTCGGGGGGCTGATCTGATTCGCCCTTGGGCGTCACCTTGCCCACCAAGATGTCACCGCTTTCGACATAGGCGCCGATGCGGATGATGCCCATCTCGTCGAGGTTGCCGAGGCTTTCCTCAGCGACGTTGGGAATTTCGCGGGTGATCTCTTCGGGACCGAGCTTGGTCTGGCGGGCCTCGATCTCGTACTTCTCGATGTGCACCGAGGTGTAGAGATCGTCGGTCACCAGACGCTCGCTCACCAGGATCGCGTCTTCGTAGTTGTAGCCCTCCCAGGGCATGTAGGCTAGCAGGATATTTTGGCCCAGGGCGATTTCACCGCCCTCGCAAGCCGACCCATTGGCCAGCACCTGACCGGCGATCACCGGATCACCCTCTTTGACGATGGGGCGCTGATTCAGGCAGGTGTCCTGGTTGGAGCGCTGATACTTCTGCAGGAAGTGGGTGTGTTCACCACCCTGTTCATCGCGGATGACGATGACCGTGGCATCGACGAAGGTGACAGTGCCATTCACGCGCGTGATCGGCACCATGCCCGAGTCGCGGGCCACCTGCGTCTCCAGGCCCGTGCCCACCAGAGGACGCTCGGGACGGAGCAGAGGCACAGCCTGACGCTGCATGTTCGAGCCCATCAGGGCGCGGTTGGCGTCGTCGTGCTCCAGGAAAGGGATCAGCGAGGTCGCGACCGAGATCACCTGCACCGGCGAAAGCTGGACGTAGTCCACCTGTTCGGGCGGCACTTTCTCAAAGTCCTGGCGGTAACGCACCGGCACCAGCTCAGCCGTGATGCGGCCCTCGCTGTCTGTGGCCACATCACCCGGGGCAACGCGCGATTCGTCCTCGAGATCCGCCGACAGATAGATGGGGTTGCCCTGCTTGAGCACGATGCCGTTCTCGACCTTCCAGAAGGGGGTCTCGATGAAGCCATACTCGTTGACGCGGGCATGGGTCGCCAGCGAACCGATCAGACCGGCATTGGGACCTTCCGGCGTCTCGATCGGGCAAATGCGGCCGTAGTGCGACGGGTGAATGTCGCGCACAGCAAAGCCAGCGCGCTCTCGGGTGAGACCGCCAGGGCCCAGGGCGCTGATGCGGCGCTTGTGGGTCAGCTCAGCCAGGGGGTTGGTCTGATCCATGAACTGGCTCAGCTGGCTGGAGCCAAAAAACTCCTTGATCGCGGCGACCAGCGGCTTGGGATTGACCAGCTGGGCCGGAGTGAGACTTTCCGTCTCGCCCACCGTCATGCGCTCTTTGATGATGCGCTCAAGCCGGTTGAGGCCTACGCGCACCTGATTCTGCAAGAGCTCACCAACCGAGCGCACGCGACGATTACCAAGGTGGTCGATGTCATCGAGGCTGGCTCCGCCGACATCGAGCTCGAGGTTGATCAAATAATCAATCGTGCTCAGCACATCCTCGGGGGTGAGGGTGCGGGTGGCATCGGGGATGGTGAGACGCAGCTTCTTGTTGATCTTGTAACGACCAACGCGACCCAGGTCGTAGCGCTTGGGATCAAAAAAGCGGCTGTGCAGCAGGCTCTGACCACCGCTCACCGAGGGGGGCTCGCCGGGACGCAGCTTCTTGTAAAGCTCGAGCAGGGCCTGATCTTCAGAGGCGATGCCTTCGTCGTTGGCAGCCTCAATCGACTTCTGGTAGTACTCGGGATGGCGCAGCTTGTCGAGAACGTCGTTGTCAGACAGACCAATGGCCCGCATCAGCACGTGGGCATTGATCTTGCGGGTCTTGTCAACGCGAACGTGCAGCAGGTCGTTCTTGTCGGTCTCGAACTTGAGCCAGGCACCCCGGTTGGGGATCAGGCTGGCGTTGAAGGTCTTGCGGCCGTTCTTATCTTGTTCGTCCTTGAAGTAGACGCCAGGCGAACGCACAATCTGGTTGACGATGACGCGTTCGGCGCCGTTGATGATGAACGTGCCCCGCTCGGTCATCAGTGGCAGCTCGCCGATGAAGACCTCCTGCTCCTTGATCTCGCCGGTCTCCTTATTGACCAAGCGGCAGGTCACATACATCTGGGACGCGAAGGTCGCGTCACGGCGCTTTGCCTCTTCGACATCATGGCGTGGGCGCTTGAGGCGGTACTCACTGCCAATGAAGTGCAGTTCAAGCTTGCCGGTGTAATCGGTGATCGGCGAGAAGCTCTCCAGCTCTTCGATCAGCCCCTTCTCCAGGAACCATTTGAAACTCGCGCGCTGCACCTCCACCAGATCGGGCAGGTAAGTGGCGGTCTTGGCGACCTGGATCGCGCTGCTCATGCGGTGAACCTGCAGGAACGGGTTGTACTGGGTTGTTCAAACTGGCCAGCCGGGACTGGCAACCTGGTGCTTCGAAGAGCATGCCGACAGGAACTGCCGCTCCACCTCACGGGGGAACGGCGGCCTGCCAGGCCTGTCGCTATCCGAGTCGCATCAAGGCTGCAGGCGTCGACAACAAGGAGCGCTTCCGCTTCCAGGCCAATAGATCATCATACATTGTGAAGGGTGAGTCCAAACAGTGCAACGGCGTTGCGAGTACTGGTATTGGCCACCTGCTCAAGCGACTCACCGCGGAGCTCGGCGACCCGCTCTGCGACAGAAGCCACGTAAGAGGGTTCATTGCGCTTGCCTCGGCGAGGAACCGGGGCGAGAAACGGGCAGTCGGTCTCAACCAGGTAGCGATCAGCCGGCACCTGACGCACACAGGCGTGAGTGTCCTCAGCTTTCGGGAAGGTGACCACACCGCTGAAACTGATGTAGAAGCCCAGCTCCAGAAAGGCTGCCATCTCCACAGGCGTTCCTCCCCAGCAGTGCATCACCCCGCGGGGGCAGAGCCCACGCTCGGCCCGTTGGCGCAGCAGCTGCAGCATCGGCGCTGCCGCATCACGGCAGTGGACGATCACCGGCAAATCGAGCTCGCAAGCCAAGTCGAGCTGTGGCTCAAGCACGGCCAGCTGCTCGTCAAGATTGTTGTCGCGAAACAGGTCAAGCCCCAGCTCGCCGATCGCCACGACCCGGGGGTCAGCGGTGGCTGACTCTCGCAGCAGCGCCTGGGTATCGGGTCGCCAGTGTTGGGTGTCGAGGGGATGAACCCCGACCGAATAACGCAGTTCGTCAAAACGATCGGCGAGAGACCGGATTGCCGGAATCTCGGATGGCTCGACACAGGCATGAACTAGTGCGACCACACCGGCCTGACGCCAACGTTCGACCACCGCATCGAGGTCCGCATCGAAATTGCGGAACACGATGTGGCAGTGAGAATCGATCAGAGGGGGGACGGAAGCTGGCGCCATCGATCACCTGCAGGCAGGGTTTAGCGCCATACTGGCGTCAGCGATCAAGCCTTGGCGGCAGCGGTTGCGGGCTCAACAGCGTTCTTGACTGCAGCGCTGAGCCGCGATTTTTGGTTGGCACCGGTGTTGCGGTGCAGCACCCCGACTTTGACCGCCTTGTCGATCTTGCTGAATGCCGCACTCATGGTCTTTTGCACGGCCTCCTTGGCGTCGGCACCGGGCTGCTGGCTGTAGGCCGAGCAGGCCGTGAAACAGCGCTTCATCAGCGTGCGCAGTGCCGATTTGTAGCTGCGGTTCCGCAGACGGTTGCGCTCGGCGATCTCGATGCGCTTTTTCGAGGACTTGTTATTGGCCACAGGCGACTAGACGCATTGCAGGGCAAACAAAGACTCTACCCCCCGGCTGACCTGGCCGGCAGCGTGCCGCCCTAGCGTGAGGCACCGCCCCCGTCGCCCGCTCGATGGTCGTTTCCCCCAGCGCTGCAACGATCACCTGCCTGAGCGATGGCGTTCAAGCCGCCCAGCGGCTGCAGGCCATCGCCTCGCGCACCAGTGGTCACCAAATGGCCGAAGCCGCTCGGCGGGTCGACGCAATTCTTGAGCAGGTGGCCCAGAACGGCGATCAGGCTTTGCTGGAGCTGAGCGAGCGCTTTGACGGGGTTAGGCCCGAACCGCTGCGCATTCCGAAAGAACGTCTCGCCGCTGCCTGGGAGGCCAGCGATGCCGACCTGCGCCAGGCGCTCCAACTGGCCCACCAGAGGATTCTCGACTTCCATCAGCGCCAACTGCCGGTTGACCTACGCCACAACGGGCCCCATGGCGAGCTGCTGGGTCGCCGCTGGCGGCCCGTCGAGACAGCGGGCCTCTACGTTCCGGGAGGGAGGGCTGCCTACCCCAGCACCGTGCTGATGAATGCGGTGCCGGCGCAGGTGGCCGGGGTCAAACGTCTGGTCATGGTCACGCCTCCAGGGCCCCAGGGTGAACCAAACACCACGGTGATGGCTGCTGCCTACCTCGCCGGCATCGACGAGCTCTATCGGGTGGGTGGCGCCCAGGCGATCGGTGCCCTGGCTTATGGCACCGAAACGATTCCCCAGGTGGATGTGATCAGCGGTCCAGGGAATCTGTATGTGACCCTGGCGAAGAAAGCGGTCTATGGACGGGTGTCCATCGATTCGCTGGCAGGGCCCAGCGAAGTCCTGGTGATTGCCGACGACAGCGCTCGCGCCGACCTGGTGGCCGCGGACCTGCTGGCCCAAGCCGAACACGACCCCCTGGCAGCAGCCATTCTGCTGACCACCAGCAGCGCCTTGGCAGCGGCTGTACCGCTTGAGATCGAACGGCAACTGGCTGGCCATCCGCGCGCTGAGATCACCCGTCAGGCCATTACCGATTGGGGTCTGATCGTCATCTGCCGTGACCTGCAGGAGGCGGCATCCCTCAGCGATCGCTTTGCTCCAGAACATCTGGAACTGATCGTCGACGATCCCGAGCCGCTGGCCGATCAGATCCAGCACGCCGGCGCCATCTTCATGGGACCCCACACCCCCGAGGCGGTCGGCGATTACCTCGCCGGCCCGAATCACACCCTGCCCACCAGTGGCACGGCTCGCTTTGCCGGTGCACTGAGCGTCGAGACCTTCCTCAGGCACACCAGCCTGATTCGGTTCAATCGCGAAGCCCTGGCAGCCACGGGGCCAGCCGTGGTCACGCTGGCCGAAAGCGAAGGCCTGCACAGCCACGCCGAATCGGTGCGCAGGCGGCTGAGCTGACCTTCACGACGCCCGGCACAGCTGATCAGCGCTTGACCAGATCGCGCACACCAGCCACGCCACCGGTGATCTCACCGACCAGCACCTGATCGGTGAGATTCACGAACAGACCGTTTTCGAGCACGCCGGGCAGGTTGTTGATGTCCTTCTCAAGAGCGGCGGGATGTCCGATCCCACCGGCAAACCTCACATCGAGCACCAAATTGCCCTGATCGGTGACCACCGGCCCCGCCTTCTTGACCGCCATGCGCAACTGGGCATCACCGCCCATCTCGCTGAGCTGGCCCTTGACCTGACGCCAGGCCCCGGGAAGCACCTCCACCGGCAGCAGAAAGCCAAGATTGAGCGTCTCGACCAGCTTGGTGGAATCCACCACCACGACGAAACGCTTGGCACGGACAGCGACCAGTTTCTCTTGCACATGGCAAGCGCCGCCCCCTTTAATCAACTGAAACGAGGGGTCGACCTCATCAGCCCCATCGATCGCCAGATCGATGCGGTCCACAGCGTTGAGGCTTTGCAGAGGGATGCCCAGTTCAGCTGCGAGCACTTCACCCTGGAACGAGGTGGTGACCCCGACGATGTCGGTAAATTGGCCCCGCTGCAATTTGGCGCCCAGGGCCTGGATCATCAAGGCTGCCGTGGATCCGGATCCCAGGCCCACGACCATGCCGCTCTGGATCTGCTCGGTCGCGGCCTGAGCGACCGCCTGCTTCATCTGGTCCTGGAGATCGGCCATCGCGCTTGATTCGGGTTTGCGACCGTAGCAAGCCTTGCCAACGGCCGCTACCCAGGCTGGGGCAATGCCGCGGGGCTGATCGATAGATGCAGTTCGCGCTGGCCGCGAATGACCGTGAGATCGAGCGGTTCATCAACGGCCGCGCGCTCGACCTGCTGCAACAAATCACGCGGTTGGGCCACCGGTTGATCACCGATCGACACCACCAGGTCGCCACGACGCAGGCCGGCCTTTTCGGCGGGGCTGTTCTCGATCACCCGCTGAACCAGAGCCCCATCCCGCTCGGGCAGTTGCAACAGTGCATCGGGATCCCTGTTGTTGTCGCGGGCTCGGCGGGCGGTCAGCGGGACGAGCTGCAGGCCAAGGTACGGGTGCACGACGGCAGAACCGCGGCTGAGCTGATCAGCCACACCGCGGGCCAGGTTGACCGGGATTGCAAAGCCGAGTCCGGCGCCAGGACCAGAGCGGACCAGGGTATTGATCCCCACCACCTCACCGGCGGCGTTGATCAACGGGCCACCGGAGTTGCCCGGGTTGATCGCGGCATCGGTCTGGATCAGATCGAGCCGCTTGTCCGAGAAGCCCAGCGTATTGATGTCGCGGTGAAGGCTGCTGATGATGCCCAAGGTGACGGTGCGCTCGAGGCCATAGGGACTGCCCAGGGCAATGGCCCAATCTCCGACCTCCAGGGCTTCCGAATCTCCGAGGGCTGCAGCCCGGAGACCATGACCGCCGGCAATGCGCACCACCGCAAGGTCGGTGACCGCATCGCTGCCCACCACCTGGCCATCGAGCTGACGACCATCGGCCAGGGTGACTTCGACACGATCAACCTGATCGACCACGTGGGCATTGGTCAGGATCAGACCCTTCCCTGCATCAAAGATGACGCCCGAACCCTGACCCCGTTCGCGCAGGGATCCTGAGGGATCGCCGAACAGGTCGCGCAACATCGGATCCAGCAAGGCCGGATCAAACGGTTGTCGCGCCACCGAGCGTTCGGTGTCGATCCGCACGACGGCAGGGGCGACGGCGCGGGCGGCATCGGCCACAAAGCTATGGGCCCCGGATTCGGCCGCCGCGACGGACCGAACGCCCGACAGCAGCGCCAGGGCCAGCACAACCGCCATCAACACTGAGTGCCAGCGACGCATCACCACGAAATCACAGGTCCTGCACCACAAGGGAGTCAGGAGAGGGGTCCAGGCTAGGCACCGTGGCCGGCAGCCAGCGCAGCAACCGCTGCTGGCGCAGACCGGCGGCCCCGCAGTCGATCAGGCGACCTCCCGGATCCTGCGAACGACCCAGTGGGCAGCGTTGCACAGGTCCAAAGCCGCAAAGGGTCGATGGACATCCCAACAGGGGAACCGGGCCCAACGATGGAGAACGACCCGGCAATAGCCCCTGCCAGTGCTGGTGGATGTGGCCGAACAACACCGCTTGCAGGTCGGGGAGGGGCCGCAGCAATGCCAACAGCGGTTCGGCATCGATCAGGCCGATGGCATCGAATCCAGAGTCCCCGATCGGCACAGGCGGGTGATGCAGAGCCAGCAGCAGCGGCCGTGACGGGCGACGACGCAGCAGCTGCGCCAGCCAGGCCAGCTGTCGACCCCCCAAGTAGCCCGCATCAAGGCCTGGACAATGGCTGTCGAGCAACAGCAGATCGACTGGACCGGCCGCCACCAGCGCCGGCGCCACGATGGCAGTGCGGGCAAGCGCCGCCCGCAGCAGGGTCGGCTGGTCATGGTTGCCAGGCAGCACCACCGCAGCGATAGCCAGGGACTGCAGCAGATCCCTGAGCTGGCTGTAACCCAGCCAGCTTTCGTCATGGCACAGATCGCCGCTGAGCAACAGCCAGTCGATGCCGCCTTTGTCAACGTACCGCTGCAGCGTCAGCCGCAACCCATTGCTGAGCTGTCTCAGCGCGGGGCGACCTCGACAGAACGCCGCTGGATCCGCCAGCAGATGGGGGTCGCTGAGATGGAGCAGCCGCATCCACTTAAGTTGCAGTGTTTCGCTTGTGGGCCATGGCCAGCATCCCTCCCGGCAGCCGTCAGCGCTGCAGCCTCTGCCAGGTCAAGATCCAGGGCATGGTGGGTGGCAATGACCTGGTGCATTTCAGCCGTGGCGGACCAGGAACCCGCTCCAAGCTCTGGGCGCGGGTGTGTCAATTTCTGAACAGTGATGAGCAAAAGCTGCAGTGTCTCAACCAGGACCCCGCGTTGCGCGGAGCCATACAGCCGGGGGATGCCTTTGACGAAGCACCCCTGATCAACCTGCCCATCCCCGGAGCCGATGCCGGTCCGACCCCATGAGCCAGCCAGTGAACGCTGAACTGGAGCCCTTGCTGCGATCGGTCCTGGCGCCGCTCGGGTTCAGCCTTCAAGGGGTGCAGCTGCAAAGCCATCGCATCCCCCTCACCCTGCAAGTGCTCGTGCAGCGCTCCGATGGGGCTGACATCAGTCTCGATGAGTGCGCCAGCCTTAGTGCTCCCCTTGGGGATGCACTGGAAGCCGCCGAAGTGGTGCCGAGCGCGTATGTTTTGGAGATCAGCAGCCCTGGAATTGGCGAAGAGCTGCACAGCGATCGTGACTTCCGCAGCTTTCGTGGATTCCCGGTCGCCGTCATGCATCGCGATCCCAAGGGGGCTGAGCAGCGAAGCGAAGGGCTTCTGCTGGGGCGGGACGACGACGCCGTACAACTCAACATGCGCGGACGCAGCAAACACATCATGCGCAGCACCGTGATCAGCGTCAGCCTGATCACACCCAAGTCAGACAACTGAATCACCACAAAACTGAATCACCCCTGCCATGGCTCTGGTCCTACTCCCCGGTCTCAACAACCTAATCGAAGACATCAGCGAAGAGAAAAAACTTCCGCCGACAGTTGTTGAAGCAGCACTCCGGGAGGCCCTGCTCAAGGGTTATGAGCGTTATCGCCGCACCTTGTACCTAGGAATCAGCGAAGACCCGTTCGAAGAAGACTATTTTTCCAACTTTGATGTCGGTCTGGATCTTGAAGAAGAGGGCTATCGCGTCCTGGCCAGCAAGATCATCGTTGAAGAGGTCGAGAGCGACGATCACCAGATCGCCATCGACGAAGTGCGTCAGGTCGCTGAAGACGCCCAGATCGGCGACACCGTGGTGCTGGATGTCACCCCTGAAAAGGATGACTTCGGCCGCATGGCCGCTGCGACAACCAAGCAGGTGCTGGCGCAGAAGCTGCGCGATCAACAGCGCCGCATGATCCAGGAAGAGTTTGCGGATCTGGAAGACCCCGTTCTCACGGCCAGGGTGATCCGCTTTGAGCGTCAGAGCGTGATCATGGCGGTCAGCAGCGGCCTTGGCCGCCCTGAGGTCGAGGCCGAACTGCCCCGCCGCGATCAGTTGCCAAATGACAACTACCGCGCCAACGCCACCTTCAAGGTGTTTCTCAAGGAGGTCAGCGAAGTTCCTCGCCGGGGTCCCCAGTTGTTCGTGAGCCGCGCCAATGCCGGCCTGGTGGTTTACCTGTTCGAGAACGAAGTTCCCGAAATTCAGGAAGGTTCGGTCCGCATTGTTGCCGTAGCGCGCGAAGCCAATCCACCCAGCCGCTCGGTGGGTCCGCGCACCAAGGTGGCGGTCGACAGCGTCGAACGCGAAGTGGATCCAGTGGGGGCCTGCATCGGCGCCCGCGGCTCGCGCATCCAACAGGTCGTCAACGAACTGCGTGGCGAAAAGATCGACGTGATCCGGTGGTCCCAGGACCCCGGTCAGTACATCGCCAACTCGCTGAGCCCAGCCCGAGTCGAAATGGTGCGCCTGGTCGACCCCGAAGGGCAGCACGCGCACGTGCTGGTTCCGCCGGATCAGCTCAGCCTGGCCATCGGGCGCGAGGGTCAGAACGTGCGTCTGGCGGCCCGGCTGACCGGCTGGAAGATCGACATCAAGAACGCCAGCGACTACGACCAGCAATCCGAAGACTCCGTGGTGGCGGAGCTGATCGCCCAGCGCCAGGAGGAAGAGGCACTGCAGGCCGAGGCCGAAGCCCGTCTGGCTGCCGAACAAGCGGCCCGAGCCGAAGAGGACGCCAGGCTGCGCGAGCTGTACCCCCTCCCCGAAGATGACGAGGAGTACGGCGATGAGATGTCCAACGAAGACGAGGGCGCCGCAACCGCCGCCGAGGCAGGCGACGAGTCCAGCGACGAGACCGTGCCGGCGGCCGACGAGGACACCAGCAGCGAGGACGGGACCCGGTGAGCGCCCGCCCCGTACTGCGACGGTGCGTGTCGTGCCGGCAACTGCTGGACCGCAACGAGCTTTGGCGTGTCATTCGCCTCGCCAACGGCGGTGGGGTCCAGCTCGACAGGGGCGAGGGCCGTTCGGCCTACCTCTGCCCCTCAACCACTTGCCTGGACGACGCCAAGCGCCGCAAGCGGCTGCAGCGTGCTCTGCGCTGTCAAGTTGCGGATTCCATCCTCAACTGCCTGGAAACCAGGCTGCACGGCAACGGGGATGCCTGCTCTGAGGCAAGATGAAGAGTGGCCGCAGAGTGTGCGCGGCCCGGTAAGCCCGAGGGCCCCCTTGCGAGCCCCAGGCCCCGCCCATCGGAGACCTGAATGACCAGCAGCGGCAAAGTGAGAATTTATGAGTTGTCCCGGGACTTGGGCCTGGACAACAAGGACGTGCTCGACGCTGCCGAAAAACTCGGGGTCGCCGCCAAGAGCCACAGC
>Ga0194129_10004304_pt1 | contig 19067 bp, 15 predicted proteins | sample TA2KigCa35mmetaG_FD_150862 | JGI IMG/M metagenome (GOLD analysis project Ga0194129, IMG submission 150862) | Freshwater microbial communities from Lake Tanganyika, Tanzania - TA2015038 Kigoma Deep Cast 35m | ecosystem: Environmental > Aquatic > Freshwater > Lake | place: Tanzania: Lake...
ATTTGACCCCGAGCCAAACTGACTGCCTGTCAAGATTATATTATTTCCGCTATGATTTACAAATATCAGATCACCATTGATATTTGCATTTCTGTCTGGTTGTTTTAAAAATGTATCGACTCTAAGTCTGTTAAATGAGCCTGTTTCATAATTGACAAAATTATAGTTTACTTTAGGATTATAAACACCTGTAGACTTATGATTTCTAACATGCTCTTTCCATTCGTCAAGTGTTGTAAATTTAGACCAAAATCTTAAATTTGAAGCCCAACCATAAAAAGAAGTAGTTCTTGATTCTGGGGGATTTTCTATTGTATTATTTAAATAAGGGTGCAAAATTGACTGTGGAAATGTCTGATTGTCACCTAGACAAATGTAAGAACCCGATGAGTTAAAAGAACTCGAAAGAAATTCAAACGAATTTTTTTCAGTTGAATTTTTCTCATAAAAAAATTCAGAAGTTTGATAAATTTCATCAATGTCGCCGGTATTCGATTTGCCAACTCTTAAAAAATAACTTGAAGACAAATAACCAGAATTATATTCATCTGATCTTTTTCTACCGACTGAAACATTCCATCTTTCACCATCAAATATTCCTGAACCCGAGAGATCCAACGACAGTACCAACGTCGGTGACTGATTTGATGTTCCTGGCCTAATATACGCTTTTACTTTGGACGGCTCGGTAAGAGATTTTTGCTTGGCTATGACGTTTGTAACAAGTCCGGGACGCGCATATGAGTCACTTCCTGTCACAATTAAGCGCATAAGAGACTGATCCTTTACACCAATATAAGACATCTTATAAGGTGGGAATTTATATAGACATTCAAGAGTCCAAGACCCAGATGTTAATAATCCATCAGATGCAACAGTTGTGCCAATAACTTTGCCACTACTATTGTAAACAAATGATCCTGAAGGTTCAGGAAATCCTGGTTCTACTCTAGAAGCTGACAAGGGAGTAGAAATTACAAGTGAGCTACTAACAAAATCAATCACAGCTATTGAATCAATTTTTTTATTTCTAGATGTCCCTAACATCTTTACAGTTGGTCCACCGTACTCTCTTATTTTTAAACTATTTTCAGGATCTATACCTATCGATCTTAAAAATGACTTTATGCTATGCTGGGTGCCTTTAGAAGCAACTATGTCATTTATGTTGACTAATAGACGTCTTAAAATTTGTGCATGCACATCTCTAAATGCAGTACCCGATGTATACTCAGTTGAAGGGCCATCACTATCATCAACATATTTAGTTATATTTGCATGATTAAAGAACGAAGGCAGATAAAAACCATAGCTCTTTATTAAGTTATTAAGAAAATTATCTGGTACTGTATTGACTGAGTCGTAGTCCACTGTTTTAAGATACCCAAATGCGTCAATAAACATTTTAATATCATCAAAAAATTTAGACCAGACATAAAGAAATGATAGAATTAAATGAGTTGAACCTATTCGTCCTTGGCCAGGAATTCCTGCACCGCTATATGAATTACCAGAGTTACCATACTTATTTAAAAATCCTTCTTCAGCAGCACCTTCTAAAAAATAATGTTTTGGTACAAGCTTTGCTATGAAATTTGGATTTGCATCATCATAAAGACTAGCAGAAGCTAGAAGCGTAGAATTAAAGCTCTTTACTTCAGAATACGCTGGAAAAAGAACAATATTAAATTGCTTTTTTTCATTTTTTATAGGATTTAATTCATCTTTTGACGCATTTACTCTTAAAGATCCTGTAAAATTACTAATTTGAGAATGCAATGAATTACCTGAACTGTCCAAAACTATTGAATTTACTGTCTCTGAAGCTGAAAATTCTGACAATAAAGGGGGAGGCTCATTAAATCTATAATAAAGCTTTAAATCAGGAGTAGCGTATATACCCTTAGATCCGTACAATTTTTGTTTTTCTATATCTCTCACACTATGAAAAATTCTAAGTTCATCTAAAGTGCCGCTTAGGGTCTGCGTAGGTGTGACAAGAGTTGTTTCACAATAAAATGAACTACCTGAGCCAATTATAAAATCAGCATTATCAGTACTAAATTTACCGACTTCTATGAATTTGTTGCTATCTGAAATTAATTTTTCATTATTGTAAATTTGCAAGATGACACTAGGGGCGAGTATCTCTCTATTCATGACTAAACAAATGTGATTATATGAACCTTTGTTTAAGATGCCCTCCGCGCTAGTTCGAAATGAACCAGATGATATGCAAAAACTAGCTGTCACATGAGAAGTTGATGTGCTAGGCTTGAGAAAAAAAGTTATTCCATCTTCCTCGGATGAAGTTTTTTGATAAATAATTTGAGTGTCATTTACTTTCGGAGGTAAAAATAGAAGAGATTCTATTGATAGAGATCCTGTGATTGATTGATTTATTATTGTCTCGCCTGACGAATTTCTTGAAAGCTCCGGATACAGTTCACCTGATTTATCAACTACACTAACGTAGGTGCCATTTACGCCATCTTCACCAACTTGAGTACCAGAAAAATGAAGAGCACCTGACCATGATGGAAACTGATCAAATATCCACTTTTCAAATCCTGTAAGCTTACTAATAAATTCATCTATTTCTGATTTTCTACCATCAAAAGGATAACGATTAATCAAAATATCAAATGCTTCATTTACTTTTGTTTCAGCTGACGAAAAGAAAGTATGATTTTCAAACTTTGACCAGTCAGTTTTTAGCTGCTGTGTGCTTTTTAGAGGGAAATCAATAGGATCATACTTAAAAACACTATTTTCAGATTCAGATTTGCCAAATACTATTCCAGCATCTTGGTCAAGTATGTCAGCAGCAGATGCTTCAACGGGTCTAGCATCTTGTAGAATTGATTTTATAAATGCTGGTGAGAGTGACCCTTGTTTGATCGCCATTGTTAAGTCCGTTGTATTAGTTTACCACTTTAAATATGGGAGAAGCATTTTGATGTATGGTTTTAACGCCGTTAATTTTTGTCATTATATCAATTACGTAAGATCTTCCTGCTTCAAGACTGCTAGCGTTCATAATAAAAAACATACCGTCTGCGTCGCTTGAAACTTTAGTTGATTTTTTTTCATCATCAAAAGGTATAATAGTTACATTAGTTTCAACTTCTCTAATTGAATAGAAAACACTTGATAAAATTATACCTTTGTTTTCCACAGGCAATTTAGTTAGTTTTATATGTGGGTCACTGTCGTCAAATATGAATACTCTCGCAGAGACGTCTTGGTCGGTTACATAGCTATCATCTATTCCTGTTACACTAATTCTATAAAATTTCTTTTTATTTGACGATGATGTTCTATTTGGCTTCTTTGCTTCTATTTTGCTTCCTGAAAGAAAAACTAGTGTCGTGTCATTAGTCATCCATACCGGAGTGAACTTAACAGAACCTGACTCTGCTATTCTCGCAGCTATAGTTACATCAGTAGAAGAAATATTAACAGTAGAATAATATGTCCCTAAGACGGGATTTGCTCCCAATTCAAATTGAGAACCAGAAAAAGTAAGTGAATAGCCGCCAGTTTCCGTGACTAGCTTTAGTTTAATGCAATTACTACCTGTTAAAGATGATGCGCCCGATGTTAAGTTAATTAAGTTTCCTTTGACATAATTGTAAAGATTTATGTTACAGTCTGTGTCAAAAGTCAAATTTGTTGTATCGTCACTTATTGAGTCGTCAAATCCAAATATTAGACTCGGCCTTTTTGTCTCATCATATACGCCTCTGCTTCCAAACCGCTTAACAAAATAAGTTTTTTCGTCACTATCTATTGATCCCGTAAATGAAATTCTAAAGCCTTCATCAGGAAGTTCACCAGTAAGAGTCGCTGATACAATTTTTGTTACATCAACTAGAAGATCTTCGGTACCAAGTTTAAAAGTTTGATTTACCTCGGTGTCAATTATGCTGACTGAACTTGTAATATAATCACCTGAACCCGTAGAAAAACATGCTAAATTACAACCTTCATCGTTCCAGAGCGTACCTTTTGATGATGAAAGCCAATTACATGCATCAACATCTGAATAGTAAACAAGGTCTTTCCCTAAACCTTCTTCGAAAGACGAAGACAGCGGAAATACGCTGACAGTAAAGTTTTGAGGTGTTGGCTGACCACCGTAGACGTCTTTTAGAGACATCTTACAAAAAAATGACTCATCATTAATATCTATATTGCCTGACAGCCACAGGTTTTTTAAAGGTTGCAGTTCAAAATGTATTAAAATTCTTGTTAGTTCGTCAACTATACCGCTGCCGCTCGGTGCAATATCGTGAAGTTTAAATAGATCTAAAGTTCCTGCTAAGCCAACGTTACCTGATACTTTCGACTTTGAATCAATGACTTTATTCGTAATATAAGAGTCTCTGTCTGATTTTAATTTTCTATACATTTGAAACTGCTTTTCCTATGATATTAACATCTGGGTATCTTAGTTCAAACATTGCACCTTGCGGTGGATAAATAATTTGATTTCTTGTGTTTGCTCTTACATCAAACACGGAATTTGAATATTGCCTGTTGTTAACTGTACCATATAAATTTCTTATAGTAACTGATTCTACGCCTACTACACCTTCATGCGAATAAATTGTCGCAACTAGATCCGACTTTATTATTGGCTGCCCAACGTGAAAATTTTTAATGTCCATTTGTGTTTGAAGAGAGTCAATGATAGATTTTAACAGTAGCGTCTTGTTGTATCTAGGATCAGAAACTATCTTAAAATAAATTTCTAAGTTTATGACTTCAACATCTAAAATGTCTATTGCATCTGAAATCATTCTATAAGAATTAAGGTATCTTTTTAGATTTATTTTTAACGTATCTGATGAAGGTATCAGTCTTCCATCTGGTAGTCTTGATATGACAAACAATCTTGATGCGAGCGGATTATTTGGATTATTAGTCACTGATGCTCTAAAAACTCTTCCAAAATTTGATGGCATTGTATAAACACGCGCTAAAAGGTCTTCTTTGGTAACTATTCTTTCTTGAGAACTTCTCAAAGTTGGAACCAAAGCAAGTAACTCATCGGCAGTTAATGCATCTTCTCCTCCCGATGCTTGATCTGGATTATAAACTTCTAGTCCATTTCTAACCTGAACCTGAAGAACGGGCGAGGGATTCTTTGGAAAATTAAGAACAGCTTGCGACACTGTTCGTATGCTACCTGCAGACACATTGTGCAAAAGGCCTCCTCCATATCGATAAGTGACAGTTATCGTTGTATTTGACGCCGCTACACCTAAAGTTGAAGTCTGAAGCAAGCGCTGTGGAGTAACTGATTTTCTAGAAAATGTTTGTGAATATCTAAGGGGTATAGCAAACTCTGAGGGATCTGGTATCGCATCATCATCAAGAGAGTCTGCAGTGCCTCCTCCAAAAATAAGAGTAGATAATCTATCAGACAAAGAATTCTGCTTCACGAATCTATAAGGGCATGGCACTACCTTTAAAGCATCTTTGACCAATGATTTATCAAAAGAATTTACATTAATTACATTTTTATAGACTACGTCATGAGTCAAATTATCTACTTCATAGTAAATATTGCCTTTGGCGTCTGAGGCGGAAACGATGCTAGTAACATTTGGTGAATTCAATGAAATTCTTCTAAAAGGAACGAAGTCACCAACAGTGAACGTCTCGGTATTTTGTTCTCCTGATGAGCAGATAGATGATTTTTTTAAAATTTTTGTAACTACAACCCCACCTAAAGTTCTGCCATTTGTAATTTCAACATCTTCATTCAACTCGAATTCATTAGATGCATTTAATTGCCAAAAATTTATGTCGTCTATAAGTGTAAATATCACGCCGTTGTCTGCCTTAAGTGAACAACCAGCTTCTATTGTTGGCAAAAGATCTGGGTCTGGCCTTGAGTCTGTCGTGCTTATTGTTGGAACTTCTATGTAAAAGTCTACTAAGACAAGTGCAGGCGCTGCGCCTGTTATCTGAATTCCTGCATTTCTTATTGTTTGTTCGATATTCCTTGTTTCTGTAACTGTATCAACATTCATCTCACCATAAAGATGATCAAGATAAAATGATAAATTGTCACCTACGTAGGCTGCCATGTCCAAAAATAAACCGCCAACTGAAGCTTCAGAAAAATCTTGTATTTTATCTGGGTAGTACTGTCGTGCATAGTCTAGTAGAACTCTTCTAAATCCATCAAAGTCTCTCGCTAGAAAATTTCTCTGTCTTACTGGTTTTAGCGCTTGTTTATTGTCAATTAACGACATGATTTTTATCCTAGAGATTAATTAGCATAGTTTTCAAATTGCATACAAAACAATTTGAATAGCTCTATCAGCAACTTCCAAAACAGGTACTCGATAGTTTATATTAATTTTAATTACTGCTGTATTTTTATTTTCTGTTCTATCAATTATAGACTCGAATGTAGTAAGACTAATAAAAGGCATCCATTGTCCAACAGCTGCTCTTATTCTTTCTATTGCTAAGTTATCAAAGTCCTCTTGACTTGTAAATTCTGTTGTTAGCGGCCTTAAATTGGCACCAAAGTAATATTGATTAACGCGTTCCCCCCAGTTAGTCAAGAGAAGATTTCTTAGGTTGTCTGAAAGTTGATCTTCTATGTCATAGTTCATCGCGAAGATGCCTTCACCGTTTGCACCGAATTCCATCGGTGTCTTTATACCGTAAGGAATCTTTGACGTCTGCAATTCTTGTAATGATTGCTGCCTTGTTTTTCCGACACTCTTGAAACTATAAACTGCCATGATTTAATTATGATTGAGTCACCATACAAGTGTTATTTTTTTATTTCCGTCTTTAGGATCTTGGACTTCTTTTATAAACCTATTTTGTACTCTTCCAGAGGGTCTGAGATAATAAGTGCCATCTTCTCGCTTATGACTTCTGTAAGTATTAAAGTGCAAATGATCATTATGATTTTTCTCTGGGGACCAAGCACCGAATATAAAATTTCTTGCTTCTTTAGATAAAGATTTATCTTTTAATCTATTAGCTTTCATCCACGCTCTAAAATCTACAATAATACCTTCTCCAATAGTCGGACCGCCGATATAAAAGGCAAATACGTCAGCTACACCGCCTTTAAAAAAGGATTTTTTATTTGGATTAAGTAATTTACCTTCATTCCATTTCTCTTCAACATAAATACACATTGTTTTCATGAGCTCGTATAATGCTTCAAAGTCATAAACATATTTAAACTTTACAACGTCCCCTAGATCTTTATCGATAAATGGTTTGTAGCCTCGTTCTAGTTTAATACTCATTTTTTCAGATGAAATTCCTATAGGACTTCGGCCCGCTACATTTTTAGGAGATCCTTCTATGACATAATGTTTAGGATAAGTTCCTGAAACTCTTTTGCCATTTAATAAAAATGGATAGGCAAAATCGAAATTAGCGCCTGCATGTGATGTATTTGGCTTTCCACCATATTTTGCTGGATCACCTCGACGATCCGACCATGGTGACCAACGCCATGCACCTTCGTTGGCGAAGTGTTGGTCATATACATAAGTATCTTTTCTAGATCTTCTACCGCATAAGTTGCCAACTTCAAGAACGTATCGATCATTTGATGATATTTTTCCTTCATCGTTTAGTTTTTTTATTCTTTTTCCGGTCTCTGTGAGAAGCTCAACTGTCCAATGGTCAGCAAAAAAAGTATTTCTTCCTGATTTTGTAAAAATCCACCTTGCATCACACTCGTCAGGGTCAGGTATGAAAGGAACTAACATATTTAGCGGCGCTTCTTCCATTAGTGAAGGATCCTCTTTTGCTGCTTGATGCCAACTATCTTTTGGATCCTTAGCCTCTTTTTCTTCTGGCTTTTTATATTCTAGCTCTGTAGCCTGGGTCTCCAAGACCACACCACCTCCAACTGTAGTTGTTGTGACAGCGAATGACGCCATATCAGCAGCCATAGTCGCTACAGTCGTTGCACAAGCAATACCAGTTATTGGTGGAGTTTTTTGTCCTGTTGCGGGTGATGTAAATGGGTTAAGAATGGGCTTTTGTAAAGTTTTGCAACTTAGCTCAAATATTTTTGTCAAAGTAAACGATAACCAGAAGTCTGGCTTTGCTATTTCTTGAACAAGCTTTAGAAAAGCTAAGTTAATGCCAAAATTAAGTTCAAAATTTATCTGAGTTAGTCCATATGGATCTGACATGTTTAAATTTGGAGTAAAAGGAAATTTTAAAGCCATGTCAGGAAATGCCAAAGCCATGTCGGGCAAACTGGGTGGCTGAGGATTTACAAGAGCGAAAGATTTTGAAATTACTTCGGGAAGATCTAATGGATCAACTTCAAGAAGATCAAATGCTATAGGTACGGGTGCAGCAAATGATACAGCAGCTGACTCTATTGATATGGGGGGTAGAGGTTGTGGGAGACCTAATTTTTGTCCAAGTGCAAGTGGATCAAATATAGGAATTAAAAAATTTTGAGGAACATTTAGTTTTACTGCAATTGATTTAAGAATTCCATCTACCCAAAAACTGTGAAAATCAGGGTACTTTTCTTTGTCTTCTATATCTATGTTAGACGCTCCTGGGAAAACTGGGAATGGTTCAGCACACTTAAATGGGAGAGAAATACTGCCTTCACTCAGCGCTTGTTTAACTCTTCTATAAAATATTCTTTCTGCTTCGGGCGTAATATTAAAGTTACCTTTATCGTCCGCTCTAAGCACATTAGCGAGTTCTTGAGCACCAGCCATATAAATTCTCCTTAGTCAACTAAGACTTTTCTTGCCCACGTTCCTTGACCTGCGCCGCCTGTACCGACATAACCAGGTCCCATCGTATTTGAGATTGGAGAAGCTAAAACTTGTCCATTTGCTTGATTTGCAGGGCTGTCGGTGCACAATAAGGCTTTATCTGCTGCATTACTGCCAAGTTTGATATATCCAGAATCAGACGGCTGAAATATAATATCGCCATTTGACTTTATGATAATTGCAGCAAAATTTTCACTATTTTCTTGGTTATTTTCAAACTTAACGTCACTGTTTATAGAATTTTTACTTTTGTTAAAGCCAGTAACAAGAATTTCTATGTCTGATCTAGCTATTAGTCTAATTTTATCAGATTTTATAACTACAGCAGCATCACCTAAATTTTTGTCATCTTCTACGTCAAATTCTGAGAAGTTAAATTCGTCTATTCCAAAATTTTGATCAACTTTTGTCCTTTGTGAAATTAGAATTCTGCTTCTATCATTGATGTAGTCTACATCACCTTCACTAAGATAAATTTCATCTTCTGATTTTGCAATCTCTTTTTTTATCTCTATGCCTTTTTCAAGATTTTGAGAATTTTTTATTATAGATGTTGTTGAGACTTCTTTTCCGAATGTACCTGAAACTTGACCTCGACCTACTACTAAATCTATTGAGCCTGCGCTTCCTGTGAAGTCGTTGATAGGAAATGAGGGTCTAGGTATACCGTCTGAATTTGGTCCAAAAACTCCTAGACTTCCTGCTCTATCAGTTCCAAGAACAATTAAAGAATTATTTGATCCTTCAATTACGACATCTCCTGGTCTCTTTTTAAATCTCGGTACAGCTTCATATTGAGATAAAAGTCCTCCATCGGTTGAAGTTACTAGAAATTCAAAATATTCAGGAACAGGTGCAGTAGGCATCAAAGAAACATTTTTATAGTCACTCCTGACACCGTTTCTTAAGACTACAACGCCGTTTCTTAATTCATAGAATGGATTTGTTTTTCCATCATTTTGTGCTCTTTCAACTTTAGACGTTTTATCATAACCACCAGCGATTGAAGGATCATAAATGCGAGGTAAGTGAGAATGATTAACATCGTCAGCATGATGTGCTTCAGTAATCTTGCAAACCCAGTATGCCATGCTTAATTCCTGGGCTTCGGGGTTTTCTACAACGGCCCAAACAACTTCACCAGGCTTACAAGGAAACGACAGATGTGAAGGAAAAAATGGGTAGCATATTAATGGCGGTAAAGTTGAATAAGCTAATTGTGCTACGATGGAATTTCTAGGAGCGCAGTATGCGTATTTTGTATTTGTTATTCCAAAAACTTTCCTCCAGTAATCAATTTTTTGTTGAGTTATAATACTGGGATCTGGGTCGGAAATGACATCAAGTACAATCATTCTTCTGAATGTTGTGTTTGGAACCGATGCAGCGCTAAATTTTCTTGCATCGTCCATTCTTCCTTCAGAATAGACAGGAAGCGGATTAAGCGAAAATACGTCTGGTTTTTGGCCACCAATTCCTCCCATTTTCTCTTAATTCCTTTCTTCTATCTTCTTGAACATCTCATCAGGATCAATTTCTGCGTTAACATTTTCAGCTTTAGAAATCAATTCAGCTAATCTTATCAGCTGGTCGTTTGCTTTGCTCATTTTTTCAATGTAAGATGAAAGAGATTTTCCGTGCACTGCGTGCTCTGTGCTATCATTTTCAACTATTTTTACAAGAGATGTAAACAGAACATATGCATTCTGTCTGTCTGTTATTGCATTTTCATATATTTCTCGCCAAAGCTTCTTTTTTTTATCTGAGACTCCATCGATTTGATCTAGTAGATCAGAAAAATCTTTAGCTTTCTTTTCTAGAATAATTTCTGCTTCTTCAACTGACTTCATATAATCAATTATTGAGTCTTGCTAGAATCTAGTTTAAGTTTTTTATAATAACCTTTAATAGATTGCATAGTCGTTGTCATTTGCTTGGGTGAAAGACCTGAGAGTTCTCTCATGTATAGTAAAATTGCGCTCTTGTTTAAAAGATCAATGTCGTCTAAATTTTCAAAAATTGTTATTATAGAATTTATGCAAGAAAGTTCATTTTCTGATTTTGCTTTTGCACGCACAGAATACAGCATCTGTATTATTTCTTTCCTATTTAGAAGTTCGGCGTTATCGTCTTTAAATGGAAGATAGTTGTATTCTTCTATTAGACAAGATTCGTAAGACGTTAAGTTATCTGGATCGTCAAGACTAACAATCTTCTTTAATTTTTGGGCTTTCTGTTTTGTCCTTATGATTAACCAGTTCTTAGCAACAACATTAAAGTAGGAAAAAGCGTTTGTTCCTCGAGATTCATCAAATTTATGAATTGTTTCAAATAGAAAATTGACACAGTCGACCTTAAGATCTTCATATGTGTCGTGCATACTGGTAAATTTATAAATATTGATTAAATTTTCAACCAGCTTCTCAAAAGCCGGCATGATTTTTTCAACGTATAGTTTGTCTCTTTCTTTTTTTTCAGATTCTGATTGAAATTTAACGATTGACTTATGGGTTTCTTCATTAAAATAAAGTTTTAAATTTGTTTTTTCTTCTTTGATAGTTTTTGATTTTTCATCATCTACTACGTCTACTAAGCAGACTTCGTCGATTGCTTGTATGTTTAATTCTTCCTGTACCGTAGATTCTTTTTTTGCTCCTTTTTTCTTTCTACGTACTTTATTTAAATTCTTTTTAATCGTCATTAGGTTAATATCTTCTAATTTATTACATATTATAGCGTTAAATTTAATTTTGTGATCTATTATCGTTAAAATTTTCTGCAATCTTTATGATCAGGTCTCTGCTTTCTGCTATGTCTTTTACGACATCTTTAATGATAGGATCATCAAAGAATATCTCTGTTTTTGATTTAGAATCAAGTCTTTTGTGTTTTTCATTAAGCGCTAGAATTGACTCGTCAATTTGCTCTTGAATCTCGTCAAGCTTTTCTATTAGCTGTAAGCTATTTTTTACAGCTCTGACTAAAAACCATGTAGAAACGAAGAACATTGAGAAAAAAGTAAACGTTAAAAAAATCCAAATCATAAAATTTCTCTAAGCACCTCGCTATAATTTTTTGAAATTTCTTGAAAAGAATAATTTTCAATTATTTTTTTGCTTAGATCAATCGCCCAATCTTTTGGCGTTGAATGTGCATTTCTAAATTTAGTTATTTTTTTCTTAAAGTCATCACCCAAGGGATTCGCCCACTTAGAATTTTTTACAAATATCTCGTTATCGACTCTGCTAGAATGAACATTATCAATCTTATAGTCTATTGAGATAAATTTTCCTCTGTTGAGAAAATCTAAATGCCCAGACCAATTAGTTGCTATAACAGGCAAACTACAAGCTGCAGCTTCTAAAATAGGTAAACCAAAGCCTTCACCACGCGTCAAAGAAATTAGTGCTTTGATCTGTGGGTGTTTATATAACGATGTCATTTCTGCATCTGAGAGTTCTCCATGTATTAGATACACTCTAGGAAAAACTTTTTTATTTATTTCGGCTAGTACTGCTCTAAGGGTTGATGCAACAATCTTACGATCTATTTTTGTGTTTCTACCCATGTTTGTTTTTAGAACTAAACCAACATTTTCGTCATCTTGAAAGTTTTCACAAAACCACTTAATCGTATAGAAGATATTTTTTCTATCGCTTTCAGCATTTTTTCCTGTTATTTGTCCAACGACTAAAAAGTTAAAGTCTGTTTGAAATTTTAGTTCATCAATCTTTGTGGGTAAATTTTGATTAACAACATCAGGAAAAGACTCCGGAACTACATGCACAGGAACTGTTAATTTACCAGAGTTTTCTAAAACTTTTTTACAATGATGCGAAGGGACAATTATGCACGTCATTCTATTGCAGGCACGAATCCAGTCAGGATTGCAAATGTCTGTTTCTACCACTGCTGTAATACCTATATTTTTTGTAGCTAAAGAAGAATCCCATTCATTAGGAAGCTGAACCTGAATAGAGACATCGTAGTGTTGACCTGTAGGATCAACAGACCTATTCATTAGGTCACCAATTAGACCATCATAAAAGTCTTTGTTAATAATCCACGGAGTATTCCCCCAGTGAAGAGCCTGAAATTTTACATCAACTTCTGAAAGCGATAAAAGCCATCTTGCAATTTGTCTTGAGTGCACACCATAACCAGACTGCGTCAGAGCAGGCGCGCGCAGCAAGACTTTCTTTTTAGAAATTGTTGCATTAGTAAAAGGCTGGTCTAACATCATAGATTTATTAACTCCCAATTGCTCGGTTTTGTCTGCACATTTGACCATTTTTTAATCGTTTCTGATAGAGTTCTATCCCAATCTGACACGACAGTGTCAAGGTCATAATCTCTATGCGCGTGCTGCATTGCTTTTTTGCCTAGCTGCTCTCTGTCTTCTGGTGACATTTCATACATTTTTATAAATGCTTTTTTTAGAGTTTCATGCGATATAAAATCTTCATAGATGTATGGAATCATTAAATTACCTACCATTGATTTGACTTCTGGATCGAGTCCAATTCCATACTGCTCTCCTGTTAAATGATCTTCAACTTGACGAGTAAGGCCTCCCGTCTTTATTGAAATAATAGGTTTTCCACACATCTTTGCTTCAAGCGTCGGTAAACCAAACCCTTCATTAGACGACCTATTCACAATTGTATCACACATATTGTAAAGTGTCCGCATGTCTTCAAAACCAATTCTATCTTTTGAAAAGACGACATGTTGTTTCATATCCAGCATATCAATTACGCTATGCAAATTGGTTCCTTCTTGATCGAGTGGATCACAGTGCATTATGAGCGTAGCTTTAGTATGTCCGTGATTCTTGTCAAGGTCATCTATAAACATTTTCCACGATTGAAGAATATCGCTGGGCATTTTTCTTCTAGCATTTCTTGAAACGAACAATGCGGTGAAATGATCAACCCTTTCTGGGCCTAATAATTTCTTTTTAAACTCAGCAACTTCCAGCTTGTTCATTGGATAAAAAAGATCTTTCGGAACAGCATGAGGAATATAATTTGTCTTTTCAGGAAAGCGCTCATTTACCATCTGATAGGTTGGCCAATTGATGCAATTGATCAGATCTGTTGATTCATACAAAACTCTATTAAAATCAGGCCACGGATTATTGTCCCATAAATGCCAATAAACTATAGGACAAATTTGATGAATTTCTTCTTGCATCTCCCAAACCCATATGAAAAATCTTGGGTCTGTAAAGAGCATTAATGCATCTGGTTTGACTTGAGCGAGCGTTTTCCTTAACAGATTTTTATCTCCAAACCCATCTGTTGGTTTTACGATAAAGTCTGGGTTTATCGTCACGGTGTCATAATTATCGTGCTTTATTGCGGCACCAAAGCATTTAAAGCTGTATTTGCCCGTGTTGACAAGACCATCAACTAACCACCTAGCTTGAGTACCTACACCCGAAGTAGAAAGCGGATGATCAGAAAGCAATAGAATGTTCTTTTTCTTCATCAAGTGTATATTACCTTCTTTACATAAGTTGTAATAAATTTTAAGTACAGTGATCTGTATTTTTATACTCGCACCACGTGCAAGCATCTCTATTCTTCAGTGCAATACCTCTCTTTACTGATGTTAACATATTACTAACAACTTTTAGAGATCTCTTGACAGGAACATCGCCCATTGAGACTGAAAATAATTCGCAATGCTGTCCTGTCTTTGCTGATTTCTTGAGAAGAACAAAACCACAACGAACATTTTTAAACGGAACTTGAGGATTTTTTTGACACCAAAAATTCTTATATAGCGCTAGCTGAGCTTTTACCATTTCGTCGGATCTTTTTTCTCTCATCCATCCGCGAATTGTAGTCTTCCAATCAAGAATCCAATATAACGTCTCACCTCTCTTGCCTTTTGATTTAATAACTCCGTCAATAAATCCTTTAAAGGCATGAGGATGATTCTCAACAGCTTCATACAGCTGATGTTCAGCGTCTACAACTTCCCATTCTGGAAATGTATCGTCTAAGAATTTAGGTACTTCTGCAAGAATTGCGGACGCATCAGATTTTGCTTTTTTAAGAGAAGCAGTTGTAAAGTCTGGATTTTTGGCGTGTGCGGCCCACGCTTTATCCATGTGTTTATATGCAATTTCAGGTTGCATCTCTCGCGTCAAGAGATATTGCTCACAAGATGCGTGGACTGCAGTTCCAAAATCGAGAACAGGAGAAGGCTTTGATAGATCAATCTTCTTGATGTGGACCAAATTGTGACGATACGAACATTCTTTCCAGAGTTTTACTTCCGAAAATGAAACATGGGGTTTGCCTGTTGGAAGTAAATCAAAGGTCGACTTTTCTGATTGCATTGTCACATACTACAAACAGATACGCTACTTGTTCATTGATTCTCTCTTAAGATCGGATTCGTACATCATACGTGCTAATTCTTTAAACGTATGTCTTGGCTTCCAGCCAAGCGTATGCTGTGCTTTACTAGAGTCGCCCTGAAGAAATGGCACTTCTTGTGGCCTATATAACCGGGGGTCTATTTGTAAGAATTTTCTATAGTCAATCTGGGCTAATTCAAATACTTCTTCAAGAAACTCTTGGATTGTATGACTTTCACCTGTTGCAATTACATAGTCATCAGCAACATCTTGCTGTAGCATGAGCCACATAGCTTCAACATAATCCCCAGCAAAACCCCAGTCTCTCTTTGCGTCGAGGTTACCCAACACAATCTTGTCTTGCTTCCTTAGCTTAATTCTCGCTGCTGCCTTAGTTATTTTTCTGGTGACGAAAGTTTCTCCTCGTCGAGGCGATTCATGATTAAAAAGAATGCCAGACGAAGCATGCATACCGTATCCAACGCGATAGTTTCTCACTAGATGGTGAGAGAATAATTTTGCTGCAGCATAAGGCGAAGCAGGAGACATTCTTGTATGCTCATTCTTCATTGCATCCATATTGTCACCATAGATTTCAGAAGAAGAAGCTTGATAAAATCTGACATTTGGCATCATATTTCTACATGCTTCTAGTAATCTCATAGTTCCCATCGCGACAGAATCAACTGTTTCTTCTGGCACATCAAATGATGTCCTTACATGTGACTGAGCTGCAAGGTTGTAGACTTCATTTGGATTATACTCGGAGAGAAGTCTATACATTGAACCAACGTCATTTAAGTTGCCGTAAGCTAGCTTAAAATTTGGATTTTCATATAAATGATCAATATTGCTCGTACTAAGCACAGAAGTCCTGCGCTTTACGCCAATAATTTTGTAATTTTTTCTAAGTAGAAATTCAGAAAGATACGATCCATCTTGCCCAGTTACTCCTGTGATAAGTGCAGTTTTCATCTAGATCTATTTCTTGTAAGAATTAGAAATGTTTAAATTAGAGAACTGGCGTATGGGCCTAAGTCTTCAATAAATTGAAGCATTCCATCGTTTTTTATGTACTTTTTTATATACTCTTGATAACTTCCTGTTTCACAATAATTTTCAAGATAGCCCGGGCTGTCTGGTTTTGACGGATAATATATTTTATGATCGCTTTTAACTATCAATCCGAATATTGCGGGCCAAAGCCTTTCAAAACAATGACCTTCAATAGGATTTATGTCGTAGTCAACTGCTTTTATAGCTCTTTCGTAAAAAATTTTAGGCCTACCTAGAATTAGGTTTTTTGAAACACAAAATTGAGCACCAGCAGGTGCAATGAAAGCTGGGGGAGACTTTTCAAGAGTGAGCCATTCAAAGAGCTTTCCAACAGGTATCATCTTTTTGTTCACGTTGCCGTGAGGTTGACCATTAACATCACAAGAAATAATGCACTTTCCTAACATATCCATCTGTTTATGAAATAATTTTCTTTTTAAGAAAATCTTCAAGTTTGGATAATGATCAAATGGCTCTCCTTGCAAAAAGACTGTATTGTCTGACAAAGAATCGTAATTGTTAATAATGTGATGCAAATAAGTGTGTGTTTCTCTACCAACATTTTTTAAAATATTTTCGCCTTTAAATTTGTTGTAGACAGTTATCTTGTAATCATCTTTAAATTCTTCAGTCCAGCTAACATCTTCTTTGTATCTTGCAACAACTATCTCATTAGACATGAAAAATCCTTTTAATTTCTGTTTAGTAAATTTTTAATTTTGTTATTTCTTCGATTAACTTTGGAGAAAGATCAGCAGATAATTTTGTGCTAGCTGTTCCTCCTCTATGAGAAACATATTCTTCTTGATACGTTGCAGAAGGTCTTCTTAGATAACCTTTTCCTATATTAAATTCGCCAATTAAAACGTGATCAGAAGGCTGAATGCAAGACGACATTTTTTCTATAATTCTCATTCCGTATTTTCTATTAACAGCATAGGAATGTGAGCCCCAAGGACACCAGTCAACAATAAACTTGTGAAGACCATGCGGACCTTCATAATCAACAGGAGGTCTTTTTCCCTGCCAATCATATGAATAACAACCTAGAGAAACAACACTCCAGTCTAGCTTGTTGTTTTGACAATTATTTATTAGACTGACAATTGTTTTTCTTGGATCTTCGACAAATCTACAGTCATCTTCTAGAATTAGCCACATCGGCCTCTCAGAATTAATTAGACAATGTCTATTTGCTGCAGCATGTGTTAAGCACAAGTTGACTGCCATACTATTCTCTGACATGCTCTCAGGCAAAGCCGGAAGTGAAACTCCGCTTATTGCAGAAAATCGTTTTAGATTTATGCCCCACTGAGAAAAATGATGACATATATCGTTCCATCTATCAACGTCCTTGTCCATATTGATGACAATAGGCGGTCCAAATAAAGGGTCATTATCTGTAAAAAGATCTTGTATCTTTACATTCATATTATTTGACATTTTGTGAGACAGCCCTCCCAGTCATTCGCTCCCAGTCTCTGTCTTCTCTAACTTCGAGATTTTTTTCCCAAGCAGCAGAAATAACTGTGGGTTTTATGTTCATTTTTTTTGCAACATACATAAGTGCATTCAAGTCTTTTGGAAAGCAATGTCCCCCAAAACCTCTCAGGCCATCAGGACCCGGTACTGCCCAGTGACTGTCTCCGAGTCGTCTATCATACTTGGTATATTCGACCACTTTGTCATAGTCGACATTTAAACCGGATTTATCTAGCGCTTCACAGATCTGCGCCATTTCATTAGCAAAAGCTACTTTCACAGACAAGAAATTATTTGTCAAGTACTTGATCATCTCTGCTGTCGTTGATGAAGTCTTGATGATAGGCACTTTAGGAAAAGCAGACTGAAATACTTGCTTTACTGTATTAATCCAAGGTCGTGGCCCGCCAAGAATAATACGTGTTTGATTTCTCATATCGTCAAGAGCATTAGCTTCTGTTAAGAATTCAGGATTAAAAACTATTTTTAGTCCTGATGACTCAAACTTTTTATTCCAATTTTCTATTGATCCTGGTGGGACGGTAGATTTTACAACAGCAATTCTTTCTCCTTGTATTTTTGAAAGTTCATTTAATGCACCTTCAACAATACTTGTGTCCGCAGATCCATCTTCAAACATGGGGGTAGGAAGGCACACAAAATAAACTTTAGAAAAACCCGGTGTTCCACCTTCCTCGTTATCTCCAATTAATTCTGCGATGGATCCAGGGTATCCTGCGACAGGATCTCCATGACAAGGCAGTGCGCCTTTTGCGTACTTACCTGCCTTATCGTAAGCATAAACATCAAATCCACGTTCTGAAAAAACTGTCGTGAGAGATCCGCCCACGAATCCTTGACCAATTACAGCTATGCTTTTTCTCATCATTTTATCCAGCAAGTTGTTATCCAACCAGGCTGATAAAATCCTTCTATATCGGGTCTATTTTGTATAAAGTGAACTGAAGGTTTTTCTTTATATGCTTCGTGTATTTGCTTATATTCAATTCTTTCAGAATTGTCTAGCATCATTAGACCGCCTTCTTTTAATTTTGGCTCAGACTCAATAAAACATTCAACTCTATTTCTGCCATCAATCAAAACAACATCAAAAAAATTATTAGAAAATTTTTGTGCCTCGTCAGCATATGAAATTTCGAGTAAGTCAGTGTCACCTATCTGCTTAGACTCTCTAAGAATCATTGTTAAGCTTTTGTTTTGACTAATCTTTTCTTTTATAGCATTAAACCATTCTTTATTGTGCTCAATGCTAACTAGATAAGAGCATCTATTTAACAGCCAGACTGTCGAAGATCCCATGCCAAACTCTAGAATTTTGGCATTTTTAGTTT
>Ga0194129_10004306_pt1 | contig 19055 bp, 20 predicted proteins | sample TA2KigCa35mmetaG_FD_150862 | JGI IMG/M metagenome (GOLD analysis project Ga0194129, IMG submission 150862) | Freshwater microbial communities from Lake Tanganyika, Tanzania - TA2015038 Kigoma Deep Cast 35m | ecosystem: Environmental > Aquatic > Freshwater > Lake | place: Tanzania: Lake...
CGTCGGAGACGGCGTCGCACATCTTGTCGGGGTGACCTTCGGTCACCGACTCGGACGTGAACGTGAAGCGCTTCACTCGGTGGCTCCTTGTCGGGGGTGGGGGGTGCGCACTCGGTCGAGGATGAGGTCGGCGAGCCGGACCTTGGTGACGAGACCGAACTCCTCGACCCCGCCGTCGGCGTCGAGGAGCACGGCCCGGTTGGTGTCGACCTCGAATCCGGAGTCTTCGGACCGTACGTCATTGCCGACCATCAGGTCGACCCGCTTGGCGGCGAGCTTCGCGGCGGCGTTCTCCCGCACGTCGTCGGTCTCGGCGGCGAAGCCGACGAGGTACTGGTCGGCCCGCTTCCGCTCGCCGAGCAGCCGGAGGATGTCGGGGGTCGGCTCCAGCACGATCTCGGGCACCCCGTCGGACTTCTTGAGCTTGGCCGGGGCCACCGCCTTGGGCCGGAAGTCGGCGACCGCCGCGGCCATGACCACGACCTCGGCGGAGTCGGCTGCGGCCAGGGTGGCCGCCGCCATCTCGTCGGCGGTCACCACCGCCTCGACCCGGACCCGGGGGTGCACCGGCCGGTGCACGGTCGTGACCAGCACGACGTCGGCCCCGCGTGCCGCCGCGGCGTCGGCGATCGCGTAGCCCATCTTCCCCGACGACCGGTTGCCGATGTAGCGCACCGGGTCGATGGGCTCCCGGGTCCCCCCTGCGGTCACCACGACCCGCAGGCCGGCGAGGTCCCCCGACCGGGCCAGCACCTCGGCCGCGGCCGCGACGATCCGCTCGGGTGCCGCGAGGCGCCCGGCCCCGACGTCGCCGCCGGCCAGGCGCCCGGATTCCGGGGGCACGACGTGGACTCCGCGCGCGGCGAGGAGGGCGAGGTTGTCGACCACCGCCGGGTGCTCCCACATCTCCGTGTGCATCGCCGGCGCCACGAGCACCGGCGCCCGCGTCGCCAGAAGAGTGGCGGTGACGAGGTCGTCGGAGATCCCGTGGGCGTACTTACCGATCACCTTCGCGGTGGCCGGGGCCACGACCACGAGGTCGGCCCCCTGGCCGAGACGGGTGTGCGGGATCGGCTCGGGCCCGGCGAACAGCGAGGTGCGGCGGGCTCGGAGGCCAGGGCTGAGAAGGTCGTCGCGCCGACGAACTGCTGGGCGTCGTCGGTGAGCACGGGGGCGACGTGGGCACCGGCGTCCACGAGACGACGACAGACCTCCACCGCCTTGTACGCGGAGATCCCCCCCGTCACGCACAGGACGACGGACCGGCCCCGCAGGGCGGCCAGCACCTCGGATCGTGGCTGCATCGGTGACCCGTCGTCCGGTGGCGCCGGGGTCTACTCGGCGGCGGGGTCCTCGCCGGCGGCCTCCATCGCGGCGGCGTCGGCTGCCGCGGCGGCCTCGGCCTCGGCGGCCTCGGGGTCGATCGGGTGGGCCTCGATCTTGCCCTGCTGGATCTCCTCGAGCGCGATGGTCAGGGGCTTGCGCGACACCGAGGTGACCTGCGGCGGGACGAGCTTGCCCAGGCCCTCGCTCAGCTGGTTGTAGTAGTCGTTGATCTCACGGGCCCGCATCGAGGCCAGGGTGACCAGGGTGAACTTCGACCCCACCCGATCGAGGAGGTCCTCCATCTTGGGGTCCATGAGGTCGACACGCCGTTCGGCCATGGGGTCTCCAGCACGCGAGGGGAAGGGGAACGGGCTGCGACCGGGTGGTCAGCGGGACCCGTCGGTCCCGGCGCGCCGCGCCCGCAGGATAGCAGCCACCTCGGCGGCGGCCCGGGAGAGGTCGTCGTTGACGACCACCGCGTCGAAGTCGGCGGCGGCGGCCTCCTCGGCCTCGGCCTGGTCGAGCCGACGCTCCAGCGCGGCGGGGTCGGCCCCGGGGTCCCGCCGGAAGAGGCGCTCGCGCTGCACCGCCCGGCTCGGCGGCGCGACGAAGACCAGCAGCGCCTCCGGGAAGGCGGTCCGCACGGCCCGCGCCCCCTGCACGTCGAGCTCCAGGACGACGTCGTCGCCGGTGGCCAGGTGCGCCTCGAGCGGCGCCCGGGGGGTGCCCTTCAGGTCGTCGTAGACCTCGAACCACTCGAGCAGGCCCCCGGCGTCGCGCAGGCGCTCGAACTCGGCGCGGTCGACGAACCAGTAGTCGACGCCGTCGACCTCGCCGGGACGGGGCGCGCGGGTGTTCAGCGACACCGAGAACCACAGGCCCGGCTCCCGGGCCCGCAGCTCCTGGACGATCGACCCCTTGCCCACCCCGGACGGCCCGGCGATCACGAGCAGCACGCCGACGCCCCGGCTCAGGCGAAGCGCTCGAGCAGCCGCGCGCGCTGGTGCGCGCCCAGGCCGCGCAGCCGGCGGCTCTCGCTGATCCCCACCTCGTCGAGGACCCGCCGGGCCCGGACCTTGCCCACTCCCGGGAGCGACTCCAGCATGCTCAGCACCTTGAGCTTGCCGACGGTCTCGTCGGCGTCGGCCAGCGCGAAGAGCGCACCGAGCGTGAGGTGGCCCTGCTTCAGGCGGTCCTTGACCTCCGCCCGCTGCTGCCGCGCGGCCGCCGCCTTCTCGAGCGCGGCACGCCGCTGCTCGGGCGTCAGCGCGGGCGGCTGCGACATCGGGACCTCCGGAGGGACGGAGCGCGGAGTATACGCAGGGGTCCGTGCGTCCCGATCAGTGGCCGGGGGCGGTGCCGGCGGCGGCGACCTCGGCGTGCACCGCCGCGGCCGCGGCGGCGGGGTCGTCGGCCTGGGTCACCGCCCGGCCGACCACGAGCCACGTCGCGCCGTTCGCGATCGCGGCCGCCGGGGTCGCGATCCGGGCCTGGTCGTCGGGCGCGGTCCCCGCCGGGCGGATCCCGGGCACCATCGTCCGCATCCCGGCCGCCGCCGCGGCACCCACCTCGTGGGCCGAGCAGACGACGCCGTCGCAGCCGGCGGCGACCGCCGCCGCGAGGCGGCCCGGGAAGGCGCCGGCGTCGGGGTCGCTCGTGAGGACGGTGACCGCGAGCGCCACCGGGGCCGGATGCCCGCCCTCGGCCGCGCCCTCGCAGAGTCCGGCCACCGCTGCCGCCATCATCTCGGATCCGCCGGCGGCGTGGAAGTTCGCGAGGTCGACCCCGGCCCGCCCGAGCACGCGGGCGGCCCGGCCCACGGTGTTGGGGATGTCGTGGAGCTTGAGGTCCGCGAAGACCCGGTATCCGAGCGCAGCGAAGCGGGCGAAGGCGTCGGGCCCGGCCTCGGTGAACAGCTCGAGGCCGACCTTGGCGACGCCGAACCACGGCCCGACGCGCGCGGCCATCGCCTCGGCCGCGGCGAGATCGCCCACGTCGAGGGCCAGGACCAGGCGATCGCGGACGCCGGGATCGCCGACCTCGGGAACACGGGCGGCGGGATCGCTCATCGCGGTTCCTCTCGCAGGGCGCCGCTCAGGTCGGCGACACGGTCGATGCCGTGACGCCCGCACCACGCGGCGAGCTCGTCACGGACGCGCAGGGTCGCGCGTGGGTCACGGAAGGTGGCGGTGCCGACCCCGACGGCCACCGCCCCGGCGAGGAGCATCTCGACCGCGTCGACCCCGGTCGACACTCCCCCGGTGCCGATGACCGGCACGCCCGGGAGCGCGCGGGTGACGTCGTGGACGACCCGGAGCGCGATCGGCTTGACCGCGGGACCCGACAGGCCCCCGTTGCCGGCTCCGAGCGCCGGGGTCCGGGTCTCGGCGTCGACGAGGAACGCCCGCACGGTGTTCACGCACGTGAGGCCGACCGCCCCCGCCCCCACGGCGGCCTCGGCGACCGCGACCACGTCGGTGGCGTTGGGCGAGAGCTTGGCCAGCACCGGCACCGACCCGGTCGCGTCGACCACCGCCCGCACCGTCGACGCGGTCGCCCCGGGGTCGTGGGCGACGAGGTCGCCGTGGGCGAGGTTGGGGCACGACAGGTTCACCTCGACCGCCACCACCCCCGGAGCGGCCGCCACCGCCGCGGCCGCTCCGACGTAGTCGTCGGTGGTGAAGCCCCACACCGACGCGATGACCCGAGCGCCCCGGGCCACGAGCGGAGGCAGGTCCTCGGCCAGCCACACGTCGACCCCGGGACCCTGGAGCCCCACCGCGTTGACCATGCCCGCGGCACTCGGGTGCAGGCGGGGCGCCGGGTTCCCGGCCCACGGGAACGGGGCCTGGCTCTTCGTGGTGACCGCGCCGAGGCCGGCGGGGTCGCAGAGCGCCGCCACCTCGTCGCCGTGCCCGAACGTCCCCGAGGCCGCCACCACCGGGTTGGGCAGGACGAGCGGGCCGACCCGGACCGAGAGGTCGATCGCCGGGCGCGCCATCAGACCCCGAGCCGCATCTGACCGTCGTCGTGGTAGTCCTGCAGCGACCGGACGATCGGCTCGTGGGCCAGCTGCTCGGCGATGCCCGCCCCCGCGGCGAGCGCCGCGGCCACGGTGGTGATGCAGGCGACCTTGTGACGGATGGCCGCCCGGCGGATGTGGTCGCCGTCGGCGCGCGGCCCCCGGCCGCGGGGCGTGTTGACCACGAGGTCCACGGCGCCCTGCGCGATCAGGTCGACCGCGTCGGCGACGTCACCGGCGCGGTCGTCCCCGACCTTGGCGACCACCGTCGCGACCGTGAGGCCGTCGGCCCGCAGCGCGTCCGCGGTGCCGGCGGTCGCGGCCAGCGCGAACCCGAGCTCGGCGAACCGACGGGCCGCGAGGAGGCCACCCGGCTTGTCGCGGTCGGCGAGGGAGAAGAACACCGTCCCCGCCGTGGGCAGGGGGCTGCCCGCCCCGGCCTGGCTCTTGGCGAAGGCCAGCCCGAACGAGCGGTCGATGCCCATGACCTCCCCGGTCGAGCGCATCTCCGGTCCGAGCAGCGTGTCGACCGTCGGGAACCGGTTGAACGGCAGCACCGCCTCCTTGACGGCGACGTGCCCGGAGTCGCTCGGGGGCCGCAGCAGGCCCTCGACCCGGAGCTCGGCGAGGGTCGCGCCGGCCATCACCCGGGCCGCGACCTTCGCCAGCGGCACGCCGGTCGCCTTGCTCACGAAGGGCACGGTCCGGCTGGCCCGCGGGTTCGCCTCGATCACGTACACCGCACCGTCCTTCACCGCGTACTGGACGTTGAGGAGCCCGCGGACGTCGAGCGCGGTGGCCAACGCCGCGGTGTGGCGGCCGATGGCGTCGAGCGCGTCCGGCGAGAGCGACTGGGGCGGGAGCGCGCAGGCCGAGTCGCCCGAGTGGACCCCCGCCTCCTCGATGTGCTCCATCACTCCCCCGATCAGGACCTCGCCGGAGGCGTCACGCAGCGCGTCGACGTCGACCTCGGTGGCGTCCTCGAGGAAGCGGTCGATGAGCGCCGGGCGCTCCGCCGACAGGCCGCCCTCCCGGCCGAGCGAGCCCGCCCCGGCCAGCTCGGCCATCGCGGCGTCGAGGTGGTCGTCGTCGTACACGATCTGCATGGCCCGGCCCCCGAGCACGTACGACGGCCGGACGAGCACGGGGTAGCCGACGGCGGCGGCCACGGCCCGGGCCCCGGCCGCGTCGATCGCCGTGCCGCCGGGCGGCTGGAGGATCCCGAGGTCGGTGCAGAGCCGGTTGAACTGCTCCCGGTCCTCGGCGAGGTCGATCGACGCCGGGCTGGTGCCGAGGATCGGGATCCCGGCGTGCTCCAGGGCGTGGGCGAGCTTGAGCGGGGTCTGGCCCCCGAGGCTCACAATCACGCCGGCGAGCGGCTGCCCGTCGCGCCCGAGGGCGTCGCAGACGTTGCGCACGCCCTCCACTGACAGCGGCTCGAAGAACAGCCGGTCGCTGGTGTCGTAGTCGGTGGACACCGTCTCGGGGTTGCAGTTGACCATGACCGTCTCGAACCCGGCGTCGGAGAGCGCGAACGCCGCGTGCACGCAGCAGTAGTCGAACTCCACCCCCTGCCCGATGCGGTTGGGGCCGCTGCCGAGGATGATCACCGCGGGACGCCCGAGCGGCGTGACCTCGTCCTCGTCCTCGTAGGTGCCGTAGTGGTACGGGGTCCGCGCCGCGAACTCGGCCGCGCAGGTGTCGACCGTCTTGTAGGTGACCCGAGCCCCGGCCGCAAGGCGGGCGTCGCGCACCGCGGTGTCGGTGGTGCCCCAGAGGTACGCGAGCTGTCCGTCGCCGAAGCCCATGCGCTTGGCCCGGCGCCAGGTCCGGGGGGTCATCGCGTCGACACCGCCGAGGGCGGCGAGCTCGGTGCGGGCCTCGATGATCTGGAGGATCTGGTCGAGGAACCACGGGTCGATGGTGGTGGCGTCGTGGAGCCGCTCCACGCTCACCCCCCGACGCAGCGCGGCCTCGACCTGGAAGATGCGCTCGGGGGTCGCGGTCGCGGCATGCCGGACCAGCTCGTCGAGGTCGACGGCGTCGTAGGCCACCTCGCCCGGGTCACCGTTCAACCCGCCCCGCCCGGTCTCGAGCGACCGGCACGCCTTCTGCAGGGACTCCGGGAAGGTGCGGCCGATCGCCATGACCTCGCCCACCGACTGCATCTGGGTCCCGAGCACGCCCGACGCCCCGGGCAGCTTCTCGAACGCCCACCGGGGGAACTTCGTGACCACGTAGTCGATCGTCGGCTCGAACGAGGCCGGCGTCTCCCCCGTGATGTCGTTGGTGATCTCGTCGAGGGTGTAGCCGACCGCGAGGCGGGCGGCGATCTTCGCGATCGGGAAGCCGGTCGCCTTCGACGCCAGCGCGCTCGACCGGGACACCCGCGGGTTCATCTCGATGACGACCATGTCACCGGTGGCCGGGTCGACCGCGAACTGGATGTTGGAGCCCCCGGTCTCGACCCCGATCCGGCGGATGCACGCGAACGCGGCGTCGCGCATCCGCTGGTACTCGACGTCGGTGAGCGTCTGGATCGGCGCGACCGTGATCGAGTCGCCGGTGTGGACCCCCATCGGGTCGAAGTTCTCGATCCCGCACACGACGACCACGTTGTCGGCGCGGTCGCGCATGACCTCGAGCTCGTACTCCTTCCACCCGAACACCGACTGCTCGAGCAGGATCTCGCGGACCGGGCTCGCGTCGAGGCCCCGGGCCGCGAGGTCGCGCAGCTCGTCGACGTCGTGGGCGAAGCCGGTGCCGCCACCGCCGAGGATGAACGACGGCCGGCAGATCAGGGGGAACCCGACCTCCACCCCGACCGCGAGGGCCTCCTCGACGTCGTAGGCGAGCCCCGACCGGGGGGTGGCGAGCCCGATCTCGGCCATCGCCTCCTTGAACCGGGACCGGTCCTCGGCGGTGTGGATCGCCTCGACGCTGGCCCCGATCAGCTCGACCCCGTAGCGCTCGAGCACCCCGGCCTCGTCGAGGGCGATGGCGAGGTTCAGGGCGGTCTGACCCCCGAGCGTCGGGAGGAGCGCGTCGGGGCGCTCCTTCTCGATCACCCGCGTCAGGGTGGGGACGTCGAGCGGCTCGACGTAGGTCGCGTCGGCGAACTCGGGGTCGGTCATGATCGTGGCCGGGTTCGAGTTCACGAGCACGACCCGGTAGCCCTCGCTGCGCAGGATGCGGCAGGCCTGGGTCCCCGAGTAGTCGAACTCGCAGGCCTGCCCGATGACGATCGGGCCGGAGCCGATGAGCAGGATCGCGTGCAGGTCGTCGCGACGGGGCATCAGGCCATATCCATGAGCGCAGTGAACTCGGAGAACAGGTAGGCGGCGTCGTGGGGGCCCGGCCCGGCCTCGGGGTGGTGCTGCACCCCGAAGGCCCGGAGGTCTTCGAGCGCGAGACCCTCGACCGTGCCGTCGTTGAGGTTCACGTGGGTGATCCGGGCGCCCCCGGGCACGGTGTCGGCGAGCACCACGTAGTTGTGGTTCTGGCTGGTGATCTCGACCCGGCCGGTCGCCTCGTGGCGCACGGGGTGGTTGGCCCCGTGGTGCCCGAAGGCCAGCTTCTCCGTCCCGGCACCGAGCGCGAGCCCCATCATCTGGTGTCCGAGGCAGATCCCGAACACCGGCACGGCGCCGAGCAGGCTGCGCACGGTGTCGGGCACTCCCGCCACCGCCGCGGGATCCCCGGGGCCGTTCGACAGGAAGACGCCGTCGGGGGCGCGGGCCAGGATGTCCGCCGCCGGGGTGCCGGCGGGCACCACCTCGACCCGGCAGCCGGCCCGGACCAGGTGGGTGAGGATGGTCCGCTTGATCCCGAGGTCGAGCGCCACCACCCGGTACGGGGCGTCGGCGTCGCCGACCACGTAGGGCGTCGGGGTGGTCACCTCCGCGACCAGGTCGCGCCCGTCGGTGGGGACCGCGGTCGCGGCCGCGGCGCGCACTGCGGCCTCGTCGGCGCCGAAGGCCCCCGGCCGGGCCCCGGAGTCGCGCAGGTGCCGGGTGAGGCGGCGGGTGTCGATGCCGGCGATGACCGGCACCCCGGCGGCGTCGAGGAACCCGGCGAGGTCGCCCCGGCTCCGCCAGTTGCTCGGCCGCCGGGCCAGGTCGCGCACGACCACGCCCCGGCAGAACGGCCGGGCGTGCTCGGAGTCGTCGTCGTTGACCCCGTAGTTGCCGATGTGGGGGTACGTGAACGTGATGATCTGCCCGGCGTACGACGGATCGGTGACGATCTCCTGGTAGCCGGACAACGAGGTGTTGAACACCAGCTCGCCGGTGGCGATCGCCCCGTCGGTGCCGTCGCCGCCGGTCGCCCCGCTGACGCCGCCGACCTCGCCCCCGAACTCGGTGCCGTCGTCGAGGATCAGCACCCCGTCGGTCCACGTCCTCATCGCTGGGCCTCCCCGTCGCGGACGACCACGTCCCCACGGAGCAGGGTGTGGCGCACCTTCCCGGTCAACGCGCGTCCGGCGAAGGGCGTGTTGCGGGCCTTGCTCGCGAGCCGGTCGGGTGCGACCTCCCAGCGGTGCTCGGGATCGAACACGCAGAGGTTGGCGACCGCCCCGGGCGCGACCGGAACACCGTGGTGGGCGAGCCCGGCGATCGCCGCGGGCTTCCACGAGCAGGCCGCGAACGCGGCGAGCGGCGTGAGCACCCCGGGACGCACCAGCTCCTCCCAGACCAGCGCGAGCGCGGTCTCCAGCCCGAGCATCCCCGAGGGCGCCTCCTCGAACGGCCGCTCCTTGGCCGCGGTCGGATGGGGCGCGTGGTCGGTCGCGATCACGTCGATGGTGCCGTCGGCCAGACCGGCCTTGATCGCGGCGAGGTCGGCGTCGGCGCGCAGGGGCGGGTTGACCTTGAAGACGGGATCGAAGGTCGCGCAGCACGCGTCGGTCAGGGTGAAGTGGTGGGGGCACGCCTCGGCCGTCACCCGCGCCCCGGCGGCCTTGGCCGCCCGGACCAGCTCGACCGCCCCTGCGGTGGAGATGTGCTGGAAGTGCAGCCGGGCGCCGGTGGCCCGCGCCAGGATGACGTCGCGGGCGACGACGACCTCCTCGGCCACGGCCGGGCGGCCGGGGATCCCGAGCCGACTCGACCACTCCCCTTCGTGCATGGCGCCGCCCGCGACCAGTGCGGGGTCCTCGGCGTGCTGGCTGATGACCGCACCCGGCAGGGCGCGCGCGTACTCGAGGGCCCGTCGCATCACTCCCGCGTCGGCCACGCAGTCGCCGTCGTCGGTGAACATCCGCACGCCCAGGGCGTGAAGCTCCCCCATCGGCGCGAGCTCCTCACCGGCCCGACCCCGGGTGATCGTGCCCGAGGACACGACCTCGCACGCGGCCCGGGCGCCCGCTGCGAGCACGGCGGCGACCACCGTGGGGTCGTCGAGCGGCGGCGTCGTGTTGGGCATCGCCACCACCGCGGTGTACCCGCCGAGCGCCGCGGCGCGGGCACCGGTCTCGACCGTCTCGGCTTCCTCCATGCCCGGCTCCCGCAGGTGCACGTGGACGTCGACCAGCCCCGGGGCCACCAGGCACCCGGAGGCGTCGAGGGTCGCGTCGCCGGTCAGGTGCTCCCCCACCTCGACCACGACGCCGTCGTGGACGCGCACGTCGGCGGTGCGCTCACCCCCCGGATCGAGCACCCGTCCGCCCCGGATCACCAGGTCAGCCATGTCCACCTCCCGCACCCAGCAGCTCGTAGAGCACCGCCATGCGCATCGCCACTCCGTTCTCCACCTGCTCCGTGATCAACGACGCCGGCCCCTCGGCCACCTCGGCGGCGATCTCGACCCCCCGGTTCATCGGACCCGGGTGCATGATCAGCGCCTCGGGCCGGAGCCGGGCCGCCCGCTCGACGGTCAGCCCGTAGCGGGCGGTGTACTCGCGCAGCGAGGGGAACCGCGTCTCGCGCTGGCGCTCCCGTTGGATCCGCAGCAGGTACACCACGTCGAGGTCGCCGAGCACGGCGTCGAGGTCGTGCGAGACCGTCACCGGCCACCCGGCGACCGTCGACGGCAGCATCGTGGGCGGCGCGACCAGGGTGACGTCGGCACCGAGGGCGGCGAAGGCGTGCGCACCGCTGCGGGCCACGCGGGAGTGGAGGATGTCGCCGACGATCGCGATGCGGGCGCCGTCGATCCCGGGACCGATCCGGTGGCGGAGGGTCAGCAGGTCGAGCAGGGCCTGGGTGGGGTGCTCGTGGCAGCCGTCGCCCGCGTTCACGACGCTGGCGTCGATCCACCCGGCGACCCGGTGGGGGGCCCCGGCCGCGGAGTGCCGCATCACCACGGCGTCGATCCCCATCGCCTCGATGGTCTGGACGGTGTCGCGCAGGCTCTCGCCCTTGGTCACCGACGACGACGCGACCGAAAACCCCATGACGTCGCAGGACAGCCGCTTGGCCGCGGTCTCGAACGAGATCCGGGTCCGGGTCGAGTCCTCGTAGAAGAGGCTGACCACGACCTTGCCCCGGAGCGCGGGGACCTTGGGGATCTCACGACGGGTCACCTCCCGGAACGACGTCGCCAGCTCGAGCAGCTGCTCGATCGCGGACCGGTCGAGGTCGCCGACCGACAGGAGGTGCTTCACGACTTACCCCTTCCGGAGTCGGCGCCGGGCTCGGCGCCGGCCTCGCCGACGGCCGCGGGACTCCAGAGCTCGATCCCGTCGTCGGCGCCGTCGGTCTCGGTGAGCCGGACCCGCACGTCGTCGTCCTCGTGGGTGGGGAGGTTCTTGCCGACGAAGTCGGCCCGGATCGGCAGCTCGCGGTGCCCCCGGTCGACCAGGACCGCCAGCTGCACGGCGCGGGGCCGACCGAGCTCGGTGAGGGCGTCGAGCGCCGCGCGCACCGTGCGACCGGTGAAGAGCACGTCGTCGACCAGCACCACCACCCGCCCGGTGACGTCGACGGGCACCTCGGTGGGCCCGAGGGGCTGGACCGGGCGCAGGGCGATGTCGTCGCGGTAGAAGGCGACGTCGAGGGCGCCGACCGGGACCCGCACCCCTTCGAACGCCCCGATCGCCTCGGCGAGGCGCCGGGCCACGGCCACACCGCGGGTGTAGAGCCCGACGAGCACGACGGCCTCGGCGCCCTGGTTGCGCTCGACGATCTCGTGGGCGATGCGGGTGTGGACCCGGCGCAGGGCGTCGGCGTCGAGGAGCCGGGCCCGCCGGACCCAGCCCCCCGGTCCGGCCCCGAACGCGGAACGACCGCCGGGAACGGCGGCCGCAGGCAGGGTGGGTTCGTCAGGATTCAGGCCGGCCGAGCCGGTCGGGGGTGCCACCGTCGCATCCTCTCCGTGGAGGCCTCACTGGACCCCCTTTACGGACGCTTTCAAAGGTATCACGCGCGCCCCGGAGGGACGGGCACCGGCGGGGCGATCCCCCACCGGTGCCCGGACCCTCGGGCACGACCTCAGGAGTTCGGCTTGTCGCCCGCCGCCGCCGCCTTGGCCATCGCCTCGAGACGGTCGATCATGCCCATGCGCTCCTGGCCGACCTCGTCGAAGCGGGCGCTGATCTCCTCGACCGACCACCGGCCGTCCTTGTCCATGGCCCGGACCTCGTGGGGCTGGTCCCACACGGCGATGTGGCCACCGTTGACCGTGTAGATCTGCCCGGTCACGTGCCGCGAGTCGGGGCCGACCAGCCACGCGACCATCGGCGCGACGTCCTCGGGCTCGCCCATCTTGAGCTCCATCGGGACCTGGCCCGACATGCGGCTCTTGGCCACCGGCGCGATCACGTTGGCGGTGACGCCGTACTTGTACATGCCCACCGCCGCCGAGCGGGTCAGCGACACGATGCCGCCCTTGGCCGCCGAGTAGTTGGCCTGGGCCACCGACCCGGCGAAGGCGCCCGAGGTGAACGAGACCATCGACCCGGACTTCTGCTCACGGAAGATGGGGGCGGCGGCACGGAACACCGTGAACGTGCCCTTGAGGTGGGTCTCGATGACCGGGTCCCACTCCTCCTCGGACATGTTGAAGAGCATCCGCTCACGCAGGATGCCGGCGACGCAGACGACGCCGCGATGCGCCCGAACGAGTCGACCGCGGTCTGCACGATGCGGGCGCCACCCTCCATGGTCGTGACCGTGTCGGCGACCGCGACCCCGTTGCCGCCCGCGGCCCGGATCTCCTCGACCACCTCGTTGGCGACGGCGGAGTCGGGGTCCTTGCCGTCCATCGCCACGCCGAAGTCGGCGACGACGACGCTGGCGCCGAGTCGGGCGCACTCCAGCGCCACCGCCCGGCCGATCCCCCGGCCGGCGCCGGTCACGGCGATGCTCAGTCCATCGAGGTACCCCACGCTGTTCCCCTTGTCCTCGGGCCCCGGTCCGGGACGCCGGATGTGGCGGACGCCCGCAGTCCGGGGCGACCCGCGCGCCCGGTCGGATCGACCGGCGCGGGCCGAACGCTAGTCGGGCAGGCCGAGCAGCATCGCCTCGACCAGCGCCCCCTGGAGGGCCGAGCACCACACGTAGGCCGCCTTCTCGGCCCCGAGCGGGTCGTCGGGACCGATGCGTGAGAAGTCGGTGTCGTCCTCGACCCCGAGCCGGGCGCCGAACGCCAGGCGGACGTCGTTGAGCACGGCCGCCCACAGCGCCACGTCGGACGCGCCCAGGGTCACCCGTCGGCGCCGCCCCCGGGGCGTGGCCGCCTCCAGGTGGGCCTGCATCGTCGCGAGGGCGTCGAGCCGGTCCCGCAGCAGCCCGGGCTGCGCGAGCGCCTGCCATTCGCGCTCGGCGGTCTCCTCGGTGGGGTCGAGGTACGCCCGCGGGAACAGGCGGGCCCGGGCGGGGTCGTCGGCGGGCGCCTCGTAGCAGGCCCGGAGCTGGTCGGGCAGCGTCTGGAGAAACCCGACCTCGATCGGGTCGAGGAGCAGGTCGACCCCGCCGTCGGGTGCGGTCCGGAACCTCACCGCGCCCCCGTCACGACGGCTGCTCCATGGTCGCCCACAGGCCGTGGGCGTGCAGGCGGGCGACGTCGGCCTCGCACTGCTCCCGGCTGCCGTCGCTGACGGCGGCCTTGCCCTCGTAGTGCACCTGGTGCATGAGCCGGGTGGCCTTCTCACGTGAGTAGCCGAAGAGCTTCTGGAGCACCCACACGACGTAGACCATCAGGTTGACCGGGTCGTTCCAGACCACGACGATCCAGGGACGGTCGGTCGCCGTGCGCTCGTCGAGCTCGGGATGACCGATCTCGACCGGCGCCGTGGTGGCCGCCGGCGCTCCCCTCACGCGGGCACCTCGGTGGGCGTCCCCCGGAGGTGGTCGGCGATCCGGGAGAGCAGCGCGTTCACGAAGCGTCCCGAGTCCTTGGTCGAGTACTCCTGGGCGAGCTCGACCGCCTCGTTGATGACGACGGCCCGGGGCAGGTCGGGCTCCCACCCCAGCTCGTAGGTCCCGATGCGCAGGAGCGCGCGGTCCACTGCGGGCATCCGGGGGACCGACCAGTGCTCCGAGTACCGGGACAGCAGCGCGTCGATCTCCTCCCGGTGCGCCGCCACGCCGCGGACCAGCTTCAGGGCGTAGGGGTCGGGCGGCACCGGTTGCTCGTCGAGCACCGCGGTGGGCGCCGAGCCCCGGGCCTCGGCCTCGTAGCAGAGTCCGAGCGCACGCTCGCGCGCCGCCCGCCGGGTCGCCACGGCTCAGGCCCGGGCGAGGTACTCGCCGGTGCGGGTGTCGACCTTGACCTTCTCCCCCGGCCCTACGAACAGCGGCACCTGCACGACGAGGCCGGTCTCGAGCGTGGCCGGCTTGCGGGCGCCCGAGACCCGGTCGCCCTGCACGCCGGGCTCGGTCTCGGCGATGGTGAGCTCGACCGCGGCGGGGAGCTCCACCCCCACGACGTTGTCGTCGTAGACGGGGAGGATGACGGTGTCGCCCTCCTTCATGAAGTTGACCGCGCTCCCGAGGTCGCTGGTCTCGACGTGGATCTGCTCGTAGCTCTCGTTGTCCATGAAGACGTACGCCGAGCCCTCGCGGTAGAGGTACTGCATCTCCCGCTTGTCGATGACCGCGAGCGGGACCTTCTCGTCGGCCCGGAACGTGCGCTCGAGCACGGCGCCGGTGCGGAAGTTCTTCAGCTTGGTGCGCACGAACGCACCGCCCTTGCCCGGCTTGACGTGCTGGAACTCGACGACCGTCATGAGCCCCTCGGGGAGGTTCAGAGCCATGCCGTTCTTGAGATCGTTGGTGGAGATGCTCACGAGCGGGTTCCTCCCGGGGCTCGGGGCGGACTAGGGGACGGCGAGCTGGATCGGGAACTCGGTCAGGGGCTCGGCACCGTCGGCCGTGACCACCAGGGTGTCCTCGATCCGCACGCCGCCGACGCCGGGGAGGTACACGCCGGGCTCGACCGTGACCACGAAACCGACGGCCAGGCTATCAGTCGTGGTCCGGGCGACCCGGGGGCTCTCGTGGATCTCGAGGCCGACACCGTGCCCGGTGCTGTGCACGAAGTACTCGCCGAGCCCGGCGTCGTCGAGCACGCCCCGGCTCGCGCCGTCGACGGTCGCGCACGCGACCCCGGGCGCCACGGCCGCGCACCCGCGGCGCTGGCTCTCGCGCACCGCCTCCCACAGCCGCACGGCGTCGGGACCGGGGTCCCCCACGCTGACGGTGCGGGTCATGTCGGAGCAGTACCCGTCGACGACGCACCCGAAGTCGATCACGACGAGCTCCCCGCGCCCGATCGGACGGTCGGAGGGACGGGCGTGCGGGAGCGCGCCGTTGGGGCCGGCGGCCACGATCGGGTCGAAGCTCACCTTGGTCGCGCCGCGCCGGCGCATCGCGAACTCCAGGTCGAGGGCGAACTCCCGCTCCGTCGGGCCGGCCGCGAGGCCCGGGAGCAGCTCGTGCAGGGCGCCGTCGGCGATGGCGCACGCGGCCCGGATCCGGGCCACCTCCGCAGGCTCCTTGACCCGCCGCACCGCCTCCACCAGGTCGCGGGTGGCCACGAGCTCGTGGGCCCCGAACCGGCCCGCGAGGTCGCGCTGCTGCGCCCAGGTCACCCCGTCGGCCTCCACGCCCAGGCGGTCGTGCCCGGCGACGACCTCGGCGACCGCGGCGAGCTGGTCGGCCTGGGTGGCCCCGATCACCACGGTGGCGTCGACCCCGGCCGCCTCGAGCTGGGCCCGGGACTGCTCGGCGTAGCGCCCGTCGGTGACGAGGAGGAGCCGGTCGGGCGTGACCGCAACGGCGCCCGCCGACCCGGTGAAGCCCGTGAGGTACCGGACGTTGGGCAGGCGGGTCACGAGCAGCGCGTCGATCCCGGCGACGTCGGCCGCGCCGGCGAAGGCGGCCCGGACCCGGTCGGCCCGCGCGGCGACGTCCATGGGGGCCAGCCCGGTCACGCCGACCCCATCCGGGCGACGGCGGCCTCCACCGCGAGGCGGTAGCCCGCCCGGCCGAAGCCGGCGACGGTCCCGGTCACGTAGGGGGCGACCACCGAGGTCCGCCGCCACTCCTCGCGCGACGCCGGGTTGGAGAGGTGCAGCTCCACCGTCACGCCGTCGTAGGCGGCGAGCGCATCGGCGAGCGCGAACGACGAGTGGGTGTAGGCACCGGGGTTGACCACGATCGCCGCGCAGCGCCCGCGTGCTCCCTGCACGGCGTCGACGAGGTCGCCCTCGTGGTTCGACTGCACGTGCTCGACGGTGTGCCCGTGCGCCTCCGCCGCGTCCCGGGCGTCGGCGATGCAGTCGTCGAGGGTGTCGGTGCCGTAGATGTGGGGCTCGCGCGTCCCGAGGAGGTTCAGGTTGGGACCGGACAGCAGCAGGATGACGGCCAATGGGACTCCTCAGGCGTCGATGCCGACCGCGGCGAACGCGGCGTCGAGGGCGGGGGCGGGGGGATCGTCGACGGCCGTGAGCCCGTCGGGGCCGCGCAGCACGAAGGTCAGGCCGCCGTGCGCCTTCTTGTCCCGGTGCATGACGGCGAGCAGGTCGGCGGCGGGCAGCCCGGGTGCCACGGTCGGCAGGCCGAGGGCGGCCACGAGGTCGCGATGGTGCGCGGCCGCGGGATCGGGGATGCGCCCGAGCGCAGCGGCGAGCGCCCCGGCGAACACCAGGCCGACGGCGACGGCCTCGCCGTGGTGGAGGTCGTGGTGGCCCACGGTCTCGAGCGCATGGGCGAGGGTGTGGCCGTAGTTCAGCGTCGCCCGCAGCCCGGTGCGCTCCTCGGGGTCGTCGCTCACCACCCGGACCTTGATCGCGGCGCAGCGGGCGACGAGATCGGCGAGCGCCGCCGGGTCGCGGGCGAGCACGGCGTCGCAACGCGCGTCGAGCAGCGCCGCGACGGCGGTGGAGTCGGGACCGACGTCCATGAGGGCGTACTTCGCCACCTCGCCGAGCCCGGCCCGGAACTCGCGCTCGGGCAGCGTGGCCAGGGTCGCGACGTCGGCGAGCACGGCGACGGGCTGATGGAACGCGCCCACGAGGTTCTTGCCCTCCGGCAGGTTCACCGCGGTCTTGCCCCCGATCGCGGCGTCGACCTGGGCCAGCAGCGTCGTGGGGCACTGCACCACGGGCACGCCACGGTGGTACACCGCGGCGGCGAACCCGGCGGTGTCGCCCACGACCCCACCCCCGAGCGCGACCACTGCGTCGCCCCGGAGCAGGCCCGCCGCCGCCCACTCCCGCGTGAGGGCCTCGACCGTGGCCAGGGACTTGGCGTCCTCACCGTCGGCGATCGGCGTGACGACGACCCGGGCCCCGGTGGCCGCGACGGCGGCGAGCACCGGATCGCCGTGGGCGGCGAGCACCCCGGGCTGCGAGACCACCGCGACCGTCCGGCGGGCGCCGACGGCATCGGCCACGGCCCCGAGGGCGCCCACCCCCACGACCACGTCGTAGGCCGGCGGGACCGCGACGGTCAGCCGCTCCATCGCCCGTACTCCTCGAGGACCGCGTCGGCGACCTCACCGACCGTGCGGCCGGCGGTGTCGACGGTGACGTGGGCGGCCGCCGCGTAGGCCGGGGCGCGCAGGGTGGCCAGGCGCTCGAGCGTCGCGACCGGTGGGTCGCCACCCGCGAGCAGCGGGCGCCGGGCCTGCTCGGCCCCCGCCCCGACCCGGTCGGCCAGGGTGGCGCTGTCGGCGGTGAGCCACACCACCAGGCCCGCAGCGCGGGCCCGGCGTCGGTTGTCGGGGTCCACCACCGCCCCACCCCCGCACGCGATCACGAGGGGCGCCGGCGAGCGGCACACGTCGTCGAGCGCCGTGCGCTCGAGCGCGCGGAAGCCGGCTTCACCGACCTCGGCGAAGATCTCGGGCACCGAACGTCCCGCCGTGGTCGCGACGAGGTCGTCGACGTCGACGAAGGGTCGCCCCAGCCGCTCGGCGCAGACCCGTCCGACGCTCGACTTGCCCGCGCCCATCAGGCCCACGAGGACGAGGTGCGACACGGCCCTAGGTCAACGAGTCGACGAACGCCCGGTGGTTGCGGGTCAGCTCGGCCAGCGAGTCGCCGCCGAACTTCCGCAGCACCTCGGCCGCGAGGACCAACGCCACCATCGTCTCGGCGACCACGCCCGCCGCAGGCACCGCGGTGACGTCGGTGCGCTCCTTGAACGAGACCGTGGCCTCCTTGGTGGCGACGTCGACCGTGCGCAGCGTCGGCCGGTTCAGCGTCGCGAGCGGCTTCATCGCCACGCGGGCGACGAGGAGGTCGCCGGTGGTCATGCCGCCCTCGGTGCCCCCGGCCCGGGTGGTCTTGCGGGCGTAGGTGGACGTGTCGGGGTCCCAGAGGATCTCGTCGTGGGCGGCGCTCCCCCGCACCCCGGCGACGTGGAAGCCGTCGCCGATCTCGACCCCCTTCATCGCCTGGATGCTCATCAGCGCTTGAGCGAGCAGGCCGTCGATCCGGCGGTCCCAGTGCACGTGGCTGCCGAGGCCCGCGGGCACGCCGTGGCCGAGGACCTCGACCACACCCCCGAGGGAGTCACCCGCCTTGGCCGCGCCCTCCACCTCCTCGACCATCGCGGCCTCGGCCGCGGCGTCGAAGCAGCGCACCGGGGACTCGTCGACCCGGGCGAGGTCCGCCGGTCCCGGCCGGGGCTCCCCCGGGGCCCGGGCCGCGCCCATCTGGACGACGTGGCTGATCACGGAGGTCCCGAGGTGACCGAGCAGGGCCTTGGCCAGGGCCCCGGCGGCGACCCGCGCCGCGGTCTCGCGGGCGCTGGCCCGCTCGAGGACGTTGCGGGCGTCGTCGAAGCCGTACTTCTGCATGCCCACGAGGTCGGCGTGCCCGGGCCGGGGCTGGCGCAGTGGGGTCGCGGTGGCCCCCGGGGCCGCCGACATCTCCTCCTGCCACTTGGGCCACTCGGTGTTGTGGATGATCACCGACACCGGCGAGCCGAGGGTGACGCCGTGGCGGACCCCGCCGAGGAACTCGACGTCGTCGCGCTCGAACCGCATCCGGGGGCCCCGCCCGAAGCCGAGGCGACGGCGGGCGAGCTCGTCGCCGACCACGTCGATGGTGATGGGGAGGCCGGCCGGCAGCCCCTCGACGACGACGACCAGCGCCGGGCCGTGGGACTCCCCGGCCGTCAGGAAGCGGAGCACGACCTTGGAGGATACCGGCAATCCCGCCCCGGTCCGGGCCTGGTTCCGGTCCTGGTCGGGGTCCTGGTGCCGGTCCCGGTCCCGGTGCCGGTGCCGGAGCGGCGCCCGAGGCCCCGCCCGGGCC
>Ga0194129_10004307_pt1 | contig 19053 bp, 16 predicted proteins | sample TA2KigCa35mmetaG_FD_150862 | JGI IMG/M metagenome (GOLD analysis project Ga0194129, IMG submission 150862) | Freshwater microbial communities from Lake Tanganyika, Tanzania - TA2015038 Kigoma Deep Cast 35m | ecosystem: Environmental > Aquatic > Freshwater > Lake | place: Tanzania: Lake...
GCGGGATATGCCCGCACTCATGCGAACGATTCCTTCGAGCTCGAAGCGTCCGCGCCGAGTCTCTTGCCTCGCCCCGCCGTCCCTCCGTCTCGCTTCTGCCCTCCTCCTCGCGGCCGGGGTGAGCCTCGCGTCGTCGAGCGTCGGCTTCGCAGGGGATGAGGAGTGGGAGTGGACGTCGTCGGACGTCGACGAGAGTGTCACCAAGTGGCTCGAATGCCCCGCGATCGATCGCGTCGAGAGCCCCAGCGGCTGGACGTGTCCTGGCTGGTTCAAGCACTGGGGATCGGCGCGGTACGACGCTGCCACGGGCGCCTGCCAGATCGACGGGAAATGGAAAGTGACGGGTGTCGGCAGAAACCCGGTCACCGGCGTGGTGCGCTCGACGACTGCGCTCGAGACGGTGTGCCGCAAGGGGCGCCCGGTCGGTCCGACCACGATCTCCTGGCCGAGCGGCAAGGTGCGTGAGCGACGCGAGTACGACACCGAGGGCCGGGCGCACGGCAAGTACGAGCTCTACCGCTCCGACGGGCGCCTCCTGGAGAAGGGGACACTGTGTGATCCCGAGGCGGTGTCCGGGTCCGAGCCGGGCGTGTTGAAGGAGAACGGAGGGGTCGACTCGTTCATGCTGGGGAGAGCCTTCGAGCGCCAGCGGGCGGCCGCGCGAAAGGGCAGCGATCGGGGTGCCCTGATCCAGCCTGACCTCGACGCCTTCGAGTGCGGCGCGTCGCTCAAGCATGAGTACCACGACAGCGGCGTTCTCGCGAAGGAGGAGCCCCGCCTCAACGGCGTCCCGCACGGCGTCACCGTCGAGTACGACGGCGACGGCAAGGTGTGGAGCCGGAAGACGTACAAGGCCACCGAGCGCGAGGGCATCATGGTCGGCCTGCTGCACGGCGCGTCGACCGTGTACTGGTCCAACGGTAAGGTGAAAGAAAAAGAGACCTACTTCGAGGGCGTTCTGCGCGGACCTTACGAATCGTTCTTCGAGGACGGAACCTTGTGGCTCAAGGGAGCCGCCTGCGAGGACCGGACCGGGGCGGAGCCCTGGGTGAAGTGTGGACCGGGGTTTCAACTGGAGCTCTGGCCCAACGGAAACCTCAAGGCTCGCGTCAACTCTTCCGACGGAATGTTGTTGGGCAACGCCGAGTACCGCTTCGAGAGCGGCGCGCTCGACGCTCGCGGAAAGAACTGCCCGGTCCCCGGGACGAAGGGTCTGGCCTGCGGCGTCTGGGAGGTCGGGCTGGACGATGGCCAGCCCCCGAGCAAGGCTTGCTACCTGCCGGCCCCGCTCACCACCGTGGATGTGCGGGTCGAAGAGGAGATCTTCAGCACGTGCCCGCCGAAGGACGGAACGGTCGTGCTCACCACGGCAGGCTCCCTCTCCAACGGTGTGTTCGAGCGCTGGGAGGGAAGCGTGAAGCGGGGCCTCGCGATCGGCCTGTGGACGGAGCTCGGCAGCTCCCGCACGGTGTGCCTCGACAAGAACGGTCGCGTCGCAGAGGACGCCGAGCGCTGCGCGTCGCCGTGAGGGCGTGAGGGTTCGAGGACGCGCCGGCGCGGAGGGGCCGAGCCTACCTCGCACCTCGACGTGATGCCGACGGTCGCCGCGCTGCTCGACCTGCCGCCGCATCCTTCTTGGCAGGGCCGCAGCTTTCTTCGTCCGGTCGCCGACGCCGACGTCCACGCCGTGTTCCTCAACATCCAGGGGCTCCGCTTCGCGGACGCCGTCGTGTGTTGGCCCTGGAAGCTCCTGCACGACCGCACGGGCCGAACGCGGCACCTGTTTCACCTCGCCGACGATCCCGAGGAGCTGTCCGACCGCTTCGAGGCCGATCCCGAGCTCGCGCGCGTGCTGTCCGAGACGCTCGATCAGCAGCTCCTCGCGCAGCTCGACTACCACGACGACGACGCGCAGGTGCTTCGGGACGAGCGCTTCGCTCCGCGCCTGCGACGCTGTCCGGCCCTTCCCCGAAGCTCGAGGTGAGCAAGGCGGCGGAGCGGCCGACGAGCCCGTACGAACGAGAACCGCGCTCGTCGCCGCGCGGCTCGATGAAGTGGCCAGCACATTTCCGCCGAGCTGAAGTGCAGCGTCGAGTTGACGGCCCCGCGCTCACGGCGGTACGGTGCCGACCGTGCGGTGCGGGGTGACGCTTCGAACAGGGGCGATGTCACTTCGGTGGCGAGCTCTCGGCCTCATGCCGACGTGCGCCTCGGTGCGCCTCGGTGCATCTCGGGACCCGACACCCACGAACCTGAATTTCGTTTTGCAGGAGCAATGACCATGACCGTTACCACCAAGACCTCTTTCCTCAAGCGCCTCCCCCAGATGCTCGCCGTCGCCGCCGTCGGCGTGGTCGCGGCCGGCACGGCCAACGCCGACATCTTCGAGGACGCGGGCCTGACGGGCGGTGCGAACCGCATCGACATCGGTAAGGTGGCGGGCAGCGGCTCGCTGACCTACAGCGCGAACGACTACGAGGGTGGCACGCCCCAGGTCACCGACTTTACCGGCCCGAAGGCGACCGCGGAGATCTCGTGCAAGCGTGACGGCTACCGCGCGAGCCGCATCGGCGACCAGAAGGTCGACGGCGAGCCGACGACCCATTCGGCCGAGGTCGAGTCGTCGCTCGCGAAGTCGAAGGCGAACGACGCGGCGCTCAAGGCCGCCTGCAAGGCCGGCAAGACGAAGGTCCAGCTCGAGGTCACCGTGACCGGCGAGTGCCGCAAGGTCAAGACTGCCCTTGGCAAGAAGAAGTACAAGGTCTCGGCTCCGGCCAAGTACGCGAACTTCGAGCTTACCTGCGACAACGAGTGATTGCGCCGCGGGCCTCGTCGCCCGCTCGCGCCTCGCACCGCGGATGTGGCTTCATGCCGCGTCCGCCGTGTTGCTTTGTCGCCGCGCAGCTTGGGTATCCTGCGGCGCCATGACCCGCTTGCGCTTCGCCGTCGGCTCCGTCCTCCTCTCGCTCGCGACAGCCCCCAGCGCGCGCGCGGACGACAAGACCGTCACGACGAGCAGCGAGCTCGAGGCCGCGATCGGCGCTGCCAAGGCGGGCGACACGATCACGCTCGCTGCCGGCGTCTACGCGATGGGTGGCGTCACCTGCGCCGCGAGCGGCACCGCAGACGCGCCGATCACGGTGCGGAGCGCGACGCCGCTCGGGGCACGCATCGACTTCGACGCGCTCGAGGGCTTCCATGTCACGGGTGCGCGCTGGCACTTCGAGGGGCTCGACGTCCGGGGCGTGTGCGCGAGCGACGACGCCTGCGAGCATGCGTTTCACGTCACCGGCGGCAAGGCCGAGGGCTTCGTCCTGCGGCGGAGCCGCGTGCGTGACTTCAACGCGCAACTCAAGGTGAACGCCGCGCCCGACGAGCAGGGCACGTACCAGATGGCGAACCACGGGCTCGTCGAGTTCTCGGAATTCGCCGATACGCATCCGCGCGCGACCGCCAACCCCGTCACGAAGCTCAACATCGACGGTGGCGTCGGCTGGGTCGTTCGCGGCAATTACTTGCATGACTATCGCAAGGCCGGAGGCAACGAGGTGAGCTACGGCGCGTTCATGAAGAGCGGCGGCTCGGATGGGCTCTTCGAGCGAAACCTCGTCGCCTGTTCGAAGGATGACTCCTCGGGGGGTGTGCGCATCGGCCTGTCGTTCGGGGGCGGCGGCACGGGTCCCCAGTTCTGCGCGCCCGCGTTCGACGCGAACGTGCCCTGCGCGGTCGAGCACACGAATGGCGTCATGCGAAACAACCTCGTCGTCGGCTGCTCAGACGTCGGCATCTACGTGAACCGCGGCAAGAACACCCGCCTGCTCTTCAACACGCTGGTCGCGACGAGCGGGATCGACTTTCGCTTCGATACGACGACGGGCGAGTCGCACGCGAACCTCTTGATGGGCAAGGTGCGGGCGCGCGATGGCGCGACGTTCACGGCGACCGATGATCTCGCCGAGCAGTCGCTGGACTCCTTCACGGCGCTCTACGCCGCCCCGCTCGCACTCGACTTTGCACCGAAGGCGGACACGGCCTCGCTCCAGATCGCTGCGGCCCACCCCGCGGTCGGCGACGACTACTGCGCGCGCAAACGACCAACGAAATCGCTCGCGGTCGGCGCGCTCGAGCATTCGCTCGGGGGGTGCGCCGTGCTGCCGCCGCCCGAAGGCGAGGGCGGCGGTGGCGGTGCCGCGGCTGCCGGGAGCGGTGGCGCCGCCGCGACCTCGGCCAGCGGCGCGACCTCGGGCAGTGGCCCAGCGGGCGGCGGTGGTGCGGGTGGCGCCGTGGGCGGCGCGAGCGAGGCGAATCCCACCGAGTCTGGGTGCAGCGTGAACGGCGTTCGAGGGAGCTCCTCGCCGCGTGCTCGGAGCGTGCTCTTCATGGTACTCGCCGGACTGTTGGTTCGCGCGGCGCGGCGACGGCACGCACCGCATGCCCAACGGGCTGCTCTCACGCCGGGACGAACAGCGCGCGCGGCTCGCCCACGCCCTTCAGCGCGTGCGCGCCGCGGCTCTCGACGGGGTGCGGGCACCAGCGCGCAAAGTCGGCCGTCATCAGGATCGGCCCGAGGGTGCGACACAGCCCTTCGACGCGACACACCTCGTTGACGACCGCGCCGATCACCGTGAAGTCGAGCCGCTCGCGCGCGCCGATGTTGCCGTACATGACCTCGCCGAGGTGCAGCGCGATGCCCAGCTCGAGGTCGGGCAGACCGTCCTTTCCGGCGAGCGCGCGCACGCCCTCGAGTGCCACGCGGGCCGCGGTGAACGCCTTGGCGCAGGCGTCCGCGGGACCCTCGCGACCGACCGGGAAGATCGCGAGCACCGCATCGCCGACGAACTTCAGGATCTCGCCGCCGTGCTGCGCGATCGGGCCCGCCACGGCTTCGAAGAACCGATCGAGGATGCGCACCATCTCGCCGGCGGGGCGCTGGTCGGCCAGCGAGGTGAAGCCGCGCATGTCGCAGAACCAGACCGCCGCCTCGATGGGCTGGCCCGTGCCGCGCAAGAAGGAGCCCGCGAGGACGCGCTCCGCGGCGTTGTTCCCGAGGTAAACGCGCAGCAGGCTGTCGAGCGCGAACCGCTGGGACTCGAGCTCGACTCGCACCGAGAGGGCCGGGAGCAGCGCCTCGAACACGGCGAGCGCCTCCTCCGAGAAGCCTGATGGCGCGTCGGTCGCGAACGACGCGTAGGTGCGTTCGCCGCTGGCAAAGACGAGGGGAAAGATCACGTAATCGGTGAGGCCCTCGGCGGCGAGCTCCTGGCAAAGCGGGAACGAGAGGTCGGCGTCGGGGCCCTGCAGCCGGCAGCGAACCCGCTCGGCGCCGCTCCGGATCCGAGCGACCGGGCTCTCGAGGAAGGCGGGCGACTGCGTGAAGGTGCGCGGGCGATCAAGCATTTCGGTGCCGACCCCGGCACGCCACAGGATGGCGCGCACGAAGATCTCGGGGTGCTTCGTGGTCGCGCTGGTGCGGAGCCGCTCGACCCGGATCCCGCTCCGCGCGAGGCGTGTCCCGAGCGCGTCGAGCAGCAGAGGGAGGGGAAGCTGGCGGATCGCGGGCTCGAGCAGCCAGCGGGTCAGCTCGACGGCGAGGGGTTCCTTCGACATCGGGCGGGAGCGTAGCGCGAACGTGGCGCGGGTCGTGAGCGCGACGGTGTTCGCTTGGCACAAATCAAGCGCTACGGCCGGCGCCTCACGACCCCCCGCTTTTTCGTCCAGACGACGTTGTACTTCGCCAGTGCCTCGTGCGCTGCAGCGGCCTCGGTCGCGAACCACACGAGGAGCACTGCTGCGGCGAGCACGCCCCATCGGCTCTTGCGGCGCGCGTCGTTCCGCTCCGTCTCGTGCACGGTGAGGAGCTCATCGAGCGACCGCGTGTCTTGCTTCGCGCCCTCGACGAAGCGCCGCAGCTCGAGGCCGAGGACGTTCTCGGCGCGGCAGTGCTCGCACGCGACGAGGACGGCGAGGGCCTGGGCCGCGAGGGGCGCGCCACACTGGCGGCACGCCGGCGGCTCGCGATCGTGCCGCGGGGCGCATGCCGCGAACTCGCTGCCCACGCTGTGGACGGCCTGACGGTCGTGAAAGACGTGGGCACCCACGAGCCCCACCACGAGGACCAACAGTGTGCCGAGCCCCGTGAGCCGCAGAAGCGGTGTTCCGCTCGAGAGTGGGAGGTCGAACCCCGTCCCGAAGCCAATCACGGCGACCTGCGTGGCGAGCGCGCACGCGGCGACCAGAAGAATGCGGCGGCGAGCGCTCGCGACGTCGCGGCGACCGAGGAGCGCGCCGAGCCGTTCCGACTGATGGGCTCGCTCTTCCTCGGCCTCCTCGCGCAAAGCGAGCGGTGCTCGGACGGCGTCCGTTGGAGCGAACCGGTGCCCACAATGAGCACACACGGTCAAACCGTAAGTCTCCGGCTCGCACGGCGCTCCACACCGAGCGCAGGAGACGAGGGTCACGGTCACGTGAGCGTCTGCCACGGGGGCGAGGCGAGGCGCGCTCCGCGAGCGGGCGAGCTCGAGGATCGCCGCAAGGCACTCGATGTCGACGAGCGCCTCCGCGGTCGCGGTGAGCCGAACGTCGCCGCGTCGATCGCGCAAGGTGAGGTGGCCCAGCGGGACGCGCGCCTCGACGTCTTGCTCGACGCAGAGCAGCCGGTTGAGCACCGCGAAGAACCCGAGAATCATCCCCGCTGGAAAGAACACCAGCGCGAAGAGGAGGTCGCCCGACACCGCGACGTGGAGGCGCCGCTCGAGCGACGAGCGCTCGACGTCGAGCTCGGTCCACGGCACGAGCGTCGGGCGGGCCTCCCCTCGGTCGACCCCGAGCCCCGCATCACCGACGAGCACGTCCATGGGCCTCGTTCGCCACGCCCGCGCCAGCATCGTCCACGCGTAGGCGATGAGCGCGAGGCCCACGAGGCCGACCCACGCCGTGACGCCCAAGTGCAGCTCGCCTTCGTACACAAGGTCGACGACGAGCCACGCCAACAGCAGGCCCCCCACGAAGAGGGCAGCGAGGCCGCGAACGACGGACCAGTACGCCGTTGCACCGGAGTGAAGGGGAACTCGAACGAGCAAGGTGATGATGCGGCGAAGGGAGGCGGCGCCCCGAGTCAACCTGCCTCGGTGCGTTTCGGCAAGCGCGACGCAGCGTGGCCCGTGGGCCGAAACGAGGGGGTCGACCGCTCGCCCTCGCGAAGCGGGCGCCGATCGAGGAGGTCGGCGGCTCGGATCCGCCTTCACGCGGCAGGCCGACTCGTCCCGGCGCGCGTCACCTCGCGCCCGCGCTCGGTGCACTGCTCAACCTCGCCGATTGCCTCGAGCGGATCGGGCTTCCTGCCTCGGCGTATGGCCGCTGGAGCGACGCCGTCGATCTCGCCGTGCGCGCGGGAGACGACCGCGCCGACTTCGCGCGGGAGCGTCGCGAGGCGCTCAAACAGCGGATCGCGTACGTCACCGTCGAGGTCTCCGGGACGGCTTCCGATCTGTCGGTGCGTCGCGACACCACGCCGCTCGCGCAGGGGGCGTACGGGGTCGCGCTCCCTACGGATCCAGGCGAGTCGACCGTGAACGTCGTGCGCGCCAACGACGTCGTCTGGGAGCAGCGTGTCCGCCTCGCGGAGGGAGAGAAGCTCACCGTCCGGGTCGATCTCGCGGCGATCGCCGCGGCCAACCCGCCTCCGCTTCGAAGCCTCGGAGGCCTGGCGACGTCGCGGCCGAAGCCGGCCGAAATCGCGCCGCCGGACGCGTTCTGGTCGAAGCAGCGGGTCGCGGGTGCGATCGTCGGTGGTGTCGGTGTGGTGGGCGGTGTCCTCGGCTTGCTCGCGGGTGGCGCGGCGATGGCGCGCGCGGACGAGATCGAGAAGCAGGGGCAGTGCGCCGACGGACCCCGAGGGCCCGTGTGCTCGGCGGCCGGGCTCGAGAACGTCCGGGCCGGGACGGAGGCTGCGAATGCGAGCACGTGGATCCTGGTTGGGAGCGGGGTGATCACCGCGGTGGGCCTCACCGTGTTCCTCACGTCGCCGGCGGCCCCCAAGGCACTCCAAGATCGAGCCTCGATCGAGCCTTGGATCCGGGTCGGCCCCTCGGGCGGCGCGCTCGGGCTGCGCTTCTAGCGGGGTCTCGCGTCGCCCCGGCGAGCGCGCTGGGAGGCGCTCGCTTACGGCGGTCTACGCGTTCGCGAAGAACGCGCCGAGCAGGGCCTCGCCGCACTCGCCATCGAGCACGCGGCCGATCGCGTCGAACGTCGGCACGGAGAGTCCGGACGCGCGCGCGAACGATACGAGCTGCGGGACGAGGCCGATCGCCTCGACGCGCAGACGGGCCTCGAGCGTGGCCGCCTCGATCGACTTGCCCTCGGCGAGCGCGCGACCGACGACGACCTCGGGGCGTGCGTCTTGTGCGATCGAGGCGAGCTGATCGCCATAGCCCGCGAGGCCGTAGATCGTCGGCTCCTCGCCGCCGGCCGCGGCGAGCAGACGGCCCGCGTCGTGAACGCCGCGCGAGATGAGGGCCGCGAGCAGGCCCGGCCCTGCGCCCGCGGCCTTCGCGAAGCCGACGCCGACGCCGAGGCAGCCCACCATCGCGGAGCTGAGCTCGACGCCGCGCAGATCGCTCGTCCCGAACACGCGCAGCCACGGTCCGCTCATCGCTTCGCGCACGGCCGTGACGACCTCGGGGAAGCGCGAGCCGACGACGAGCGCGGAGGCCGTGCCGTGGTGCAGCTCGTCGGCTTGCACGGGCCCGCCCAGCGCGCCGAGCCGTCGCGCGGGCGTCTCCACCCGCAAGACGTCGGCGATCGTGCGCAGCGCGGGCGTTGCGCTCGTCCCCTCGACGGCGTCGACGTGCGCGAGGCCGCGGATCCCGTGCACCACGACGTGCGCGCCGTCGAGGTGATCGCCGAGGCTACGCGCGAGCTCCACGATCACGCTCGACGGCACCGCGAGCACGACGAGCGGACGATCGGCGACGGCGGAGAGCTCGGGCGTCGTGCGGATGAGGCGGCCTTCGCGCTCGGCTCGGCGCGTGATGAGCACGACGTCGGACCCCGCGCGCGCCGAGGCTCGTGCGAGGGCGATCCCCCAAGGACCACCTCCTACGATGGCAACCTTGGCGCTCAACGCGACGCGCCCCCAGGGGTGCTCAGCGCCGGTGCCGGCGCGTTTGCTCCGCTCGGCCTCGCCTGCGCGCCTCCGAGCGTGTCCCAGGCGAGGCCGTGGGCGGCGAGGCGGTTTTGGTAATAGAAGAGCAGCTCGGTGTTCGCGATCGCGATGCCGTCGCGGCGCGACTCGATCACGGGGCTCGAGTGAAAGCCCGCGAACGCACGCAGCGCGCGCTCGAGCAGATCGCCCCCCCGAGGCCGCTCCAACGAACTCGCCGCATCGCACCTCGCCACGCGCCTCCATCTCGACGAGGCGATCCTTGAGCGCGCGCACGTCGGCCGCGAGCTCGTCGCGCGGGATCGTGAGCGTGTCGCGCATGCGCAGCACGCTGAAGAGGTCGGGCCGCGGAGAGGCCTTGCGCAGCCGCGCGAAGCACGCCGCCGCGACGACGTGCGTCGAGAGGATCACGGTCTCGCGCGCGAACGCTTTGCAGATCTCCTCGCCGAGCTCGCGCGTGTACTGCGCGTCGCGCGCGGCATCGAGCACGACGTTGCCGCGCGCATCGCGCACGTAGCTCGCCGGATCGACGAGCCGACCGCGGCCGTCGCGCGACTCGCCCGCGTCGTCGACCGCGTTGCCGAATGGATCGAGCGGCTCGCCGAACCGCACGATCACGGAGCCCTCCATGCCGAGGAGCTTGCGCACGAAGCTCGCGACGACGCCGACGCGCGACGACTCGTCGTCCTCGATGATGTAGCGGCTCTTGCCGACCTCCGAGAGAAAATCGCGGATGAGCGTCTCGGCTTCGAGCGTGATGAGGTAGTTGATCGTCGCGGGCACGAAGTAGATCCGACGCTCGCGACCTGCACGCACCGTGCGCGCGTAGGCCTCGACGGCCGAGCCCATGAGGCCGAGCTTGAGCTCGCGCTCGATGCCGCCGGAGCGTGAGCGCGTACCGCCGGGGAAGAAGAGCGAGTGGTAGCCGCGCTCGAGGAGCACGCACGCGTAGGCCTTGAGCCCGTCTTTGTAGAGCGCGTGGCGAAGGCGGCGGTCGACGCGGTAGGCGCCGAGGTTGTGCGTGAAGAACGAGAGCACGGGGTTCGTGAAAAGGTTCTTCCCCGCGCCGTAGCTCACGGGCGGAAGGCCGGCGCGCTCGAGCGCGTAGCCGAACACGATCGAGTCCATGTTCGACGCGTGCGTCGGCACGTAGACCATCACGCCGCGCTCCGCGAGGCGCTTGAGCTTGTCGATCGGCCCCTGGACGACGACCTTGTCTTCCAGCGCCTCGAGCTTGAGCAGCTCGCCCGGATGCTGGAGCAGCGTCGGCAAGGTGCGCGGCGCGAGCAGGGCCGTGACGAGCCCGGGCAAGAGGCGCGTGGTGACCTTGAAGACGCGCGGATCGAAGTTGCCCGCGACGTCCCAGCCGTAGTCCGTCGCGAGCTCGCGCAGGCGCTCGACCCGCTCGGACGACGTCATGCGGCCGATCGTGCGCGCGAGCTTCTGCCAGTCGCCGAGCTTGGCCTGATCGCCTTTGCTTCGCCGATCTCGAGGCGCTTGATCTCGTGGTAGCCGCGTCGTTCAGCACATGGAGCGGATCGTTCGTCGACTCGACGACGCGCTCGACGACCTCGCGGACGATGTGCTCGCGCTCGGCGTTGAACCCAAAAATCGGGGGGACGCGACGCGCGTGCTCGCTATCCGCTCGGACGAAGGAATCGCGCGAGCGCACGTGTCGCGAAGGGCATCGCGGCGTACGTCATCGTGACGATCATCGCAGCGCCCACGAGCGCTCCACGAAGCAGCGCGGGCAAGGGCGCGAGCCACAGCCCAAGCGTTGCCTGGAGGACTTGAATGAGTGGAAACGCGACGAGCCACGAGACGAACGCCATCTTCCAACGGGGTGGTGGCGTGATCGTCTTTTCGCCAGGGAGCGTGAACCACGCCTCGAGCCCAGTGGCGCGCGCCACCTCGGCCTCGTCCGTCAGCGGGGCGGCCTCGGCGACGAGATCGCGTCGGACGCTGGAGCTCTCCCAAGCCGCGAGCTGTTCGATGCTTGCGAAGCGGAAGAGCAGCACGTAGCGCCGTCCGCCCGCCCGGAGCACGTCGGCCCCGAGGTGACCCTCGAAGCTGCGCGCGGCCGCGATCGCGCGTGAGAGCCAGGCCTCGTAGCGAGCCTCGAGGCCGGGCTTGACGGTGCGGGAAACGACGACGGTGACGGGCTCGCTCACGCCTCGAAACGGTAGTCGAGCGTGAAGCTCGAATGTGCGCCGAGCTTCGCCTCGAACGTGCCCTCGCCGCGGAGACCGGCGAGCTCGTCGGTGCCCGAGCCGGGAATGACGAACCAGCGGCCTTGGACCTGATCGCCGACGAGCGTGCCCTCGTCTTGCAGCAGAAACGAGCCCTTCTTGCCCGCGAGCGTGCCGGTCACGCGCTCGATGCCGCAGAAGCTCGCGGAGCCGTCGGCGCGCTGCGCCTGAAGGAACCGCACGGTACCTTCGCCGACGATGTCGCCGGTGAAGTTCTCGGTGACGTGGATGACATTGAGCGTGGGGCCGCCCGTTGTATCGTAGGGCTTCGGGTCCCACGAGGTGACTTGGATCGAGCCGGTGGCGCGTGTGGACTGGGTCATGCGCGGATGCTAACGGGATGGGGCCGCGCGCCGCCATGCCCGCACGGCTCATTGCGATGACCGCGCGTCTCATCGCGGGGAGCAACCTCCGAGGAGGCAGGGGGGTGGTAGAATGCCACGATGGAGGTGCTTGCGGACATCCTCGCCGCGACGCGTATTGGCGCTGCCATCTACGGCCGCGTCGAGCTGCGGCCACCTTTTGCGATGGGCTTCGAGCGCCAGAGCAAGACGGGCTTTCACGTCGTCGAGCGCGGTCGTTGCGTGCTCACGCTGGCGACGTCGGCCCATGAGCCGGGACGTGGGGAGTCGCTCGTGCTCGAGGAGGGCGACGTCGTGATGTTTCCGCGCGGCTGGACGCACACGATCTCCGACCGCGCGGAGCGGGTGTCCTCGCCCTACGCGGAGGTTCTCGCCGAGCAGCGGGCGCGTCGGCGTGGCGAGCCCCAGGCCGTGCTCGTGTGCGGCGCGTACGGGCTCGATCCCGAGACGCCCCACCTGCTGCTCGCCGCGCTGCCTGCCTGGATCCATGTGCCCCGGGCCCGCGCGACGCGGCCGCTCACGCGCGTCGTGGAGCTGCTGCTCGCGGAGATCGACTCGACTCAACCCGGCGCCTCGACGGCGGCCCGCAGGCTCCTCGACGTACTCTTCATCCACGTGCTGCGCGACTGGCTTGCGCGCCAGCCCACGGAGTCGCGCGGGTGGCTCGTCGCGCTCCGCGATCCCGCGCTCCAGAGGGTGTTGGGCGCGATCCACGCCGACCCGACGCGTGCTTGGTCGCTCCCCGTGCTCGCGCGTGAGGCGGCCGTCTCGCGGGCGACCTTGGCGCGGCGATTCGCAGACGATGTCGGCGAGCCGCCGCTCGCGTATGTGCGGCGTTGGCGGCTCACGCTCGCCGCGCAGGCCCTTCGCGAGACCCAGCGGCCCGTCGCCGCGATCGCCGAGCTCGTGGGTTACGGCTCGACGGAGGCGTTCCAGAAGGCCTTTTCGCGCGATCGCGGCCTGTCACCGAGCGCGGATCGGCGCGCGCACGAGCGTCCCTCGGACTGACGCCTCGTGCTCACGAGGCGCGGTGCGCGCCTTCGCAGCACGCAGCGCCGCGAAGGCGCGCACCGGATCGCGCTCGCCGAACCGCGCGACGTGCGCGGGCGCGAGCGGCCGCAAGAACGGGTTGTGCGCGAGCTCGTCCGCGATCGTCGAGGGCACGGTGGGTTCGCCTCGGGACGCCGCGGCGAGGGCGCGCGCGCGCAGGCGCGCGGCCGGCTCGCAGCTTGGGTCGAGGTGCAGGGCGAACCGCGCGTGCGCGGCCGTGTATTCGTGACCGCAATAGACGCGCGTCCGAGGCGGCAGGCGACCTAGGCGCTCGGCGAGCGACGCGTAGAGATCGCCCGCGCTGCCCTCGAAGAGCCGGCCGCAACCGCCGACGAAGAGGGTGTCGCCCGTGAACACGGCGTCGCCGATCGCGAACGCGCCCATCGTGTGGCCCGGCACCGCGACAGCGTCGATCGCGAGGCCCGCGACAGCGAGGCGCTCGCCGTCGTCGCCCCATCCGAGAGCGCCCGCAAAGCCGGGGCTTCGTAGCAGGGGATGGTGCTTGCGCTCGCACGGTCGGCGCGCTGGAATGCAGCGGTGACGATTCCGATTTACGACACCTTCATCGCCCCGGACGCCGCGGCAAGGGTGTCCCGAGTGCTGGAGACGACCTTCGTCAGCCAGGGGCCGGTGGTCGCCGAGTTCGAGGGCATGCTCTCCACCCAGCTCGGGATCGTGAACCCGGTCACCGTCAACAGCGGCACCACGGCCTTGCACCTCGCGCTGGTCCTGGCCGGCATCGGTCCGGGGGACGAGGTGATCTGCCCCGCGCAGACCTTCGTCGCTTCGGCGCTCGCGATTCGCTACGAAGGCGGCGTACCGGTGTTCGCCGACGTCGATTACGAGACGGGCAACGTCGACCCGCGCTCGATCCGCGAGAAGCTCACCGAGAAGACTCGCGCGATCCTGGTCGTGCACTGGGCCGGTACGCCCTGTGACCTCGACGAGATCCACGCGATCGCGGCCGAGCGGGGGATCCCCGTGATCGAGGACGCCGCCCACGCCCTCGGCGCGACTTACAAGGGGCAGCCCATCGGGGCCGTCTCGGACTACACGTGCTTTTCGTTCCAGGCGATCAAGCACGTCACCACCGGTGACGGTGGTGCGGTGGCGGTGCGCGAGCCCGAGCGGGCCGCGGAGGCCATTCGCCGGCGTTGGTTCGGCATCGACCGGGCGGCGTCGAAGCCCTCGTTCCTCGGCGAGCGCCAGTACGACATCGAGGCGGTCGGGTACAAGTACCACCTCAACGACTATTCCGCCGCGCTGGGGGTCGCGAACCTTGCCTCGTTCCCCGACCGACTGCGGCGCATCCGGGAGATCGCCGCCCATTACCGCCGCGAGCTGGCCGACGTGCCGGGGCTCAGGCCCTTCCGCGTCGAGCCCGATCGCGAGAGCGCGTATTGGCTCTATGGGATGCACGTCGAGGGCCGCGACGAGCTGATCCGCGCGCTCCATGCCGCGGGGATCGTGGCCTCGGTCGTGCACCAGCGGATCGATCGCAACTCGGTGTTCGGCGGGCCGAAAGAGCTGCCGAACCAGGCGCGGTTCGACGAGAGCCAGCTTCACATCCCGATCTACGCTCGGCTGACGGACGAGCAGGTCGAGCACATCGTCACCACCATTCGAAGGGGCTGGTCATCGTGAACGTCGTCGTGTTCGGCGCGACCGGGTTCGTGGGCCGCAACGTTTGCGAGGTTCTCGCCGAGGCGGGCATCCCCCATCGCGCGAGTGCTCGCTCGCTCGGCGTCGAGCTGCGCGACGCCGAGGCGACGGCTGCGTTCCTGCGCGAGGTGGAGCCGACCGCCATCGTCAACTGTGCGGCCCACGTGGGAAGCCTCAACTACGTCACTCGCCAGGCGGCCGAGGTCATCACCGACAACTCCAGGATGCTCCTCGGCATGTACGAGGCGATCGCCAAGTCCTGCCCGCGAGCGCTCGTGGTCAATCCGATCGCGAACTGTGCCTACCCGGCGCAGGCCGAGACTTTCGTCGAGGACGACTGGTGGAACGGCCACCTGCACCGCAGCGTCCTGTCGTACGGCGCTACCCGTCGGCTCTTGTGGGCCGTCGGCGAGTGCTACGCGATGCAGCACGGCGTCCGCAGCATCTCCTTGCTCGTGCCCAACATGTACGGGCCGCACGACTCGACCAACCCCGACAAGGCTCACGCGCTGAACGCGCTCGTCTCGAAATTCGTCAAGGCGCAGCGGGAGAAGGCCCCGCGCCTGGAGATCTGGGGCACCGGCGTCGCGGTGCGCGAGTGGCTCTACGCGCCGGATTTCGCCCGCGTCGTTCGGCAGATCTTGCTCGAGCCGAACTTGCTCGGCCTCGACCAGCCGCTCAACGTGGCTCAGAATTTCGGGTTGAGCGTCCGCGAGCTCTCGCAGCTGATCCAGCGCCACTTCCGCTACGACGGCGAGGTGGTGTGGAACCACGCCATGCCGGATGGCGCGCCTCGCAAGGTGATGGATGACCGCCGTTTCCAGAAGGTCTTTCCAGGCTTCGCGTTCACCGAGCTCGCCGAGGGCCTCGCCCGTACGATCGACTACTACGAGTCGCAGTACCCGTACTGAGCGTCGCGGACGGGGAATCCGCGGACGGGAAGGCGTGCGGCGGGGTCGAGGCCGCCAGGGCGGGCTCGCGTGTCGCGGTCGCTCACTCGGAGGGCGAGCGCCCGCGCACGAACGCTTCCATCTCGGCGACTTGCCGTTCGACGTTGGCGCGGTTGCGGGGTCGGATCGGCCGCGCAGGCACGCCCGCGTACACGTGCCACGGGAGCAGCTCGGCGAACGGCGGCACGTAGCTCATCGCACCAATCACCGTCCCCTCGGGGATGCGGTTGCCGGGCATCACCACGCTGTTGCAGCCGACCGCCGTAAAATTCGCGAGGGACACGTCCGCGGAGATCAGGTGATCCTTCGGGTCGACCATCCCAGGCGGCGGCAGCGCGACCACGTCGTTCACGAAGTCGTCCGAGGTGCACCAGATGCGCACCCCCGCCGACAGGCTGCAATAGTCGCCGACCCGAAAGAGCCGCTCCCGGCCGCCCGCCGCCGAGCAATTGTTCGCGATGTGCGTGTAGCGCCCGATCTCGAGGCGGGTCGAGAAGTAGCAGTAGTCATCGATGATCGAGCCCTCACCGATGACGAAGGCGTCCGGGCAGCGAAGGCGGATGTTCGGCGAGACGATGGGCTTCACTGGCTAGGGCTCCGTGAGGGTCAGTAAATCTCGCCGTTCCATTCCGGCTCCGTAGACGGAGGTGGCGGCGCCACGCGGGCCGAGAGCGCTCGCAGCACGCGCGAGGCCCCCTTCGACGGGTGCGCGAGGTACCAGAGCGGGTCGTACACGCCGAAGAGCCGGTAGGTCAGTGGTGCGGAGCGTTCGCGCAGCATCGTGGCGAGCTCCCGGCGGCTCTTGTCACGGTGGACCGCTGAGGCCGAGCCCGGGTGCCACTCGTGGCGGAAGCCCTTCACCTGGATGAACTTCACATTCGCGCCAGCCTGCATCGCCTGGAGCAGGAACGAAGTGTCGACCCAGCGGTGCCGCACGTCGAAGAGCCCGGTCAGCGCGAGCGAGCGTCGCCGGATGACGAGGCCGAGACCGCACTGAAGGCGCCAGTACGGGTTTGGCACGTCGCGGGGCAGCGGCGGCGGAGCGCATTGCGGAGCGAACTGGAAACCATTCGGTCTGGTGGTGCCGTCTTCGGCCACGGCGACGTTCTCGCCGCCCGTATTGAGGACGTCGATCTCCGGGTGCTCCGCCATCGCCCGGTAGGCCAGCTCGAGGGCCTCGCCGTAGAACACGTCGTCGTCCGTCAAGAGCTTGATGAGCTCGCCGCGAGCGGTGAGGAACCCCTTGTTGAAGGCGTGCGCCTCGCCGCGGTCGGCCTCGTGGATCAAGGTGTCGATCAGCGAGCCTTCGTGCCGCGCGAGGATCTCGTAGGTGCCGTCCGTCGAGGCTCCGTCGACGACGACGAGCTCGTCACCCGGGCGCTTCAAGGCTCGCCAGTTCTCGAGGGCTCGCTCGATGAACTTGGCGCGGTTGCGGGTCACCGCGATGTAGGAGACGCGAATCATCGTGAACTGACGGCGGCTTCGCTCGCGCGCGCCGCTCGGCCTCACGTCGAACGGTAGCCCAAGGCGCGACGGGCCTCCACGCCGAACACGACCAGAAACGGGACGCTCGCGAGCGCGTCGCGCAGCAGGAGCGGGACGCCGAGGCGTCGGAGCCCCACCATCGCCGCCGCCGCCACGGCGGCACCCAGCACCGGAGTGAGCCACGCCGAGGCGTACGCACTCCCCATCAGGCGACGGAACCCGGTCACCGAGGAGAGCCATCCGGTCGCGTCTGCGCAGCCGAGCGCGAGCGTGGCACCGAGCACGCCGAGCCGCGGCACGAGGAGGAGGCTGCCGCCGACGGTGACGGCCGCGATGGCGAAGACGATCCGGGCGAGGGCGCGATCCTCGCCCGCGGCCAGGATGGGCTCGGTGTATCCGGCGACCGCGAAGTGGAAGATCACCGGCAGCGCCGTCCAGCGCACGAGAGGTACCGCCTCGAAATAGGCGTTGCCGTAAATCAAGCCGACAATGCCCTCCGCGTCGGCCGCGAGCGCCGCCGCGAGCAGGAACCCCACCGCGAGGTGCAGCCGCAAGAAGGACCCGGCCTCGCGGACCGCGAGCGGGCGATCCTCCGCGAAGAGGCGCGAGAGGCGCGGCAGGAACACCGTCGAGAGGATGCCCGTGACGAGCTTCCCGCCTGCGAGGAGCTGCAGTGCGACGGCGAACATGCCGAGCTGTCGGTCACCGAGCAGGCCGTGAACGACGAGGCGCGAGCCATGCTGCGCGACGACCGTGAAGATTCCCGCCGCGCCGAGGGGCAGCGACGCCACGATCGCGCGCCGGTATTCGCTCACGGTCGGGCGCTCGAGCCTGACGCCTGAGCGCCGCAGCACCGCGGCCGCGACGGCGAAGCGCGCGAGGCCCAGCATCACCGGGAACAGGGCGTAGAGGGTGAGATCGTCGGGCGAACGGATCAGCGTCACGAGGGCCAGGGTCTGTGCGACCACGAGCACGGAGCCGGTGATCGCCGTGACGTGGAGGCGCTCCCCCCCGGCGATGACCCAGTCGGCGTCGAGCGCCTGCGTAAAGAGCACCGACGACATCACGAGGAGGAGGTGCCGCTGCTTCTCCGGCAGCGCGGCGGAGTAGACGGCCACGGCAACGAACGCGGGCGTCGCGAGCCCGAGCTGCACGGAGTTCACGAGCACGGCGAGCCTGCCGCTCCGACTCCGATCGCGCGCGACCTCGCGAAGCCCCCAGGTCATCAACCCCGGAGAGATCAGGATCCCGGCGTACGCCGCCACCGAAGCGCCGTAGTTGTATTCACCCCAGCACTCGGGGCCGAGCGCGCGCGCGGCGTAGCCGAAGGTGGCGATCGTCAAGAGCACGTTCAGCACCCGCAAGAGCGCGACCGCGGAGAGGTTCCGCAACAGGCTCGAGCCCAGGAGCGCGGCGAGGAGCGAGCGAGACAGCGTGCGGGTGGTCGGCGTCATCGATGGGAGCGAGGCAGGAGCCCGGGGAGCCCGGCGTTCGCGATGCCTGCCAAGTTTGCCTGCGCCGGCCCCCGCGCGCGAATTCTAGTGCGCTCGTCACGCCTCGCCCGGCTCCTCGCCGAGCGCGTACGGGGCAGGCGCTCGCCGCCCGTCACGGAGCGCGCATCCGGGAGGCCGAGTCGTCGGGTCACGCGCCGCTCGCCGCCACGCGATGCCGCTCGTCACGGTAGAGGCGCGCCACGAGCTCCCCGGCCGGCGACGCTCGGAACTCCCTCCGCAGGCGGGCGAGCTCGCGCGGCGCGTCTGACGTGCGATGGCGCGCGCGCCCGTCGTCGTTGCGATCGACGACCGGGTCGGCGAGCGCCGCGAAGGTGAGATCCGCCGCGGTGAAGCGCTCGCCGCAGAGGTACCGCCGACCATCCGCGAGCAAGGCGTCGACCTCTCTGAAGAGCTCGCGCACGCGGCCTTCGCTCCACGCTCGAGTCCGCTCGTCGAGCCGGAGCCCCTTGCGCATGAGCGCCACGATCGGCCGCCGCAACAGTGCGAGCGCGCGCGCCTCGGCGGGCGGCACCCCGGCTCTCACCGCCTTCAAAAAAGCGTCCTTCTCGGGCATCAGGATGGCGTAGGCGAGCGCGCGCGTCGCCGGTCCGAGCTTCGTGTCGGAGCGCTCCTCGAGGGCGG
>Ga0194129_10004315_pt1 | contig 19022 bp, 15 predicted proteins | sample TA2KigCa35mmetaG_FD_150862 | JGI IMG/M metagenome (GOLD analysis project Ga0194129, IMG submission 150862) | Freshwater microbial communities from Lake Tanganyika, Tanzania - TA2015038 Kigoma Deep Cast 35m | ecosystem: Environmental > Aquatic > Freshwater > Lake | place: Tanzania: Lake...
GTGGGTGGGGGGGGGGGGGGGGGGGGGGGGGGGGGGGGTGGGGGGGGGGGGGTGGGGGGGGGGCTCGGGGGGCGGGTCCGGAAGGGGTTTGGCGGACGCCCGGACGTTATCGCACGGTCACCGGGCGCCCATGCCCGCCGGGACCGGCCAGGGGTGGACGGCCAGGCCGGGGGTGGGGAGGCCGGGGAACGCCACCACGGCGCCCGGCACCCCCTGGGTCACGAACAGGGTCCGGCCGTCGGCCCCGCCGAAGCAGCAGTTGGTGACCAGGCCCGACCCGGGGACCTCGAGCCGGTCGACCTCGGTCCCGTCGGGCTCGAGCACCCGGACCGCGTGCTCCCCGGTGCAGCAGACGTAGATCCGGCCGTCGGCGTCGAGGGCCAGGCCGTCGCCGCTGGCCGACCCGAGGGTGGGGACGATCCCCTCGCGGGACCCGTCGGTGGGGTCGAGCCGCACGAGGCCGGGGCCCTCGACCACCACGAGGGTGCCGCCGGGCTCCCGGGCGATGCCGTTGCAGTAGGCGAACCCGGCGGCCACGGTGTGCACCGTGCCGTCGGGAGCCACCGCGTGCACCCGGCCCCGGGGCTCGGGCGGCGGGGGGTGGTGGGGCGGATCGGTGAAGTAGAGGGTGCCGTCGGGCGCGGCGGTGAGGTCGTTGGGGGCGAGGAAGCCGACGTCGGCGAGGAACGTGACGGTGCCGTCGGGGGCGACGCGCTGGAGCCCGGGGGTGACGGGTCGGTACGGCGGCATCCCGTCGAGGTCGAGGCCGGGCACCGCCGTGAGGCCCGAGAAGTCGATGCCCCCGTTCTGGGTCACGACGAAGCCGCCGTCGGTGGTCGGGGCCGCGGCGTTGGCGCCACCACCGACCACCGCCACCGGCGTGCAGTCGCCGGTCGCGGGGTCGGCCCGGAGCAGCGATCCGTCGGGCACGCTCGTGAACACGAGGGTGCCGTCGGCGCACCACACGGGGCCTTCGGGGAACCGCACCCGGGGAACGACGACGACGCACTCGGTCACGGCGGCACCGTACCGCGGGGCCGCGCGGCCGCGGGGCAGGCTCTAGTGTCCGGCCCGTGACCGGGACGGCGCCGTGACCACCCCCGCCACCCGCATCCTCGTCGTGCGCCACGGGCAGTCGACCTGGAACGCCGTGGGGCGCTGGCAGGGCCAGGCCGACCCGCCCCTCACCCCGCACGGCATCGAGCAGGCCGAGCGGGCCGCGGCGGCGCTGGAGCCGGTGGTCGCGGTGTGGGCGTCGGACCTCGAGCGCGCCGCGCACACGGCCCGCATCCTGGCCGCGCCCCGTGACCTCGCGGTCACGACCGACGCCCGCATGCGGGAGCGGGCCGCCGGCCCGTGGACCGGCCTCACCCGCGACGAGATCGAGGCGCAGTACCCCGGGTGGCTCGACGACGGCCGGCGCCCGCCCGGGTACGAGACCGACGACGACATCGCGGCGCGGGCGTTCGGCGCACTGCACGAGTTCGCCGCCGCGCTCGACGGTGCGACCGGCGTGGTGGTCAGCCACGGTGGCGTGATCCTCATGGTGGAGCGGCGCCACGGGATCGCGCGGACCCCGATCCACAACCTGGAGGCGCGCTGGCTCGTGCTCGACCCGGGGGCACCCACCGGCTTCACGCCCGGGCCCCGGGTGACCCTCCTGTAGGCTCGCGGGCTCGTTCGATCTGGAGAAGCACGTGGCGGACAGCCCTCCGGTCCCCCCCGAGGTCCACCCCGAGGTCCACCCCGAACTGGCCGGAGAGCAGGCCTACATCGACGCGGCGTACGCCCGGCTCGACGCCATGCGGGCGTCGGCGGCGGCGGTGTCGGCGGGCTTCGCCGAGGTCGGGGCCGGCGGCCCCCATCAGGCCCGGCTCGAGCGCGACGTCGCCGACTCGGTGACCCGGCGCCGCCTCGCCGCCCTCGACATCGGCGACGCGCCCCTCGTCTTCGGGCGCCTCGACCGGGCCGACGTGCCCGACCCGGTCGAGCGCTGCCTCTACATCGGCCGGATCGCCGTGAACGACGAGGCCCAGGACCCGCTCGTGGTGGACTGGCGGGCCCCGGTGGCCGAGCCCTTCTACCGCGCGACCCCGGTGGCGCCCATGGGGGTGGTCCGCCGCCGGCACTTCCTCAGCCGCCACGGCCGGGGCCGCGACCTCGTCGGCATCGACGACGAGGTCTTCGACCGCGACGCCGCCGCGGCCGAGGGACTGGCGTCGGTCGGCGAGGCTGCGCTGCTCGCCGCGCTCGACCGGGCCCGCACCGGGCGCATGGGCGACATCGTCGCCACGATCCAGATCGAGCAGGACGAGGCCATCCGGGCCGACCTCGCCGGGGTGCTGATCGTCAGCGGCGGTCCGGGCACCGGCAAGACCGCGGTCGCGCTCCACCGGGCCGCCTACCTCCTCTACACCCACCGCAAGCGGCTCGGGAGCCGGGGCGTGCTCCTCGTGGGGCCGAGCCCGATCTTCCTGCGCTACATCGACCAGGTCCTGCCCGCCCTGGGGGAGGACGAGGTCCAGCTCGCCACGCCGGCCGGGCTCAAGCCCCAGTTCCGGGTGCGGGCCGTCGACCCCGACGAGGTCGCCGCGGTGAAGGGCGATGCCCGCATGGCCCGGGTCGTGGAGCGCGCGCTGCGCGACCGGGAGCACGTGCTGCCCCGCGACGTCGCGTTCGGGCTCGACGACGTCGTGCTGCGCCTCACCCGCCGCGACTCGCGCCGGGTGATCGAGCGGGCGCAGAGACGGCGCGGCACCCACAACGAGAAGCGGCCGGGCGTCGTGCGCCACGTGACCGACCTGCTCGCCGCCCAGTACCGCCGGGCGCTCGGCGCCGCCGCGCCCGACGACACCGACTGGGACCGCGAGGTCGCGGCGCGGATCCGGCGTGTTCCCGAGGTGCGTATCGCCCTCGAGCGCATGTGGCCGGTGCTGTCGGGTGCCGAGCTCGTCCACGACCTGTTCGGCTTCGAGGCGCTGGTGCGGTCGGCGGCCGACGGCATCCTCAAGCGGTCGGAGATGGCCGGGCTCGTGCGGCCCCGCTCGGCCGACGTCCGCGAGGTGGCGTGGACCGAGGCCGACCTGGCCCTGATCGACGAGGCCGACGCCCTGCTCGGACCCCCCGAGTCGGCCCGGCCCCGGCGGCGGCGCACCCGCCGCTCGGGCCTCGACGACGCCGCGTTCCGCACGGTGTCGGAGCTCGGGGTCGGGGGGTTCCTCACCGCGGGCCAGCTCGCGGCGCGCTACGGCGGTGCGGCCGCGGGGCCGGTCGACGAGTCGGGCGAGGGGCGCACCTTCGGCCACGTGCTCGTCGACGAGGCCCAGGACCTCTCCCCCATGCAGTGGCGCATGATCGCCCGCCGGTGCCCCTCGGGGTCGATGACCCTGGTCGGCGACTTCGGGCAGGCCAGCCGGCCCGGGTCGGCATCGGGGTGGAACGAGGTCCTCGGCCTGGTCCCCACCCACGCCGGCGCCCGCAACGTGGCGCTCAGCGTGAACTACCGCACCCCGCTCGAGATCATGACCGTGGCGGCCCGCGTGCTGGCCGCAGCGTCGCCCGACATCGACGCCTCCGAGTCGGTGCGCGCCACCGGTCGGGCTCCCGAGTTCGTCACCGCGCCCGCCGCCGGGCTCCTCGCCGAGGTGGTCACGCGCGCCCGTGCCGCGGTCGCCGGTCCCGGTACCAAGGCGGTGATCGCGCCGCCCGACCTCCACGCCGACCTCGTCGACGCCCTCGCCGACGTCGGGGCCGCGGCCGGGACCGCCGAGGCCATCGACGCGCCGATCGCGGTGCTCGACCCCGTGGCGGCCAAGGGCCTCGAGTTCGACGCGGTCATCGTGGTGGAGCCGATCCGCCTGGTGGACCCCGGGCCCCGGGGCCTGCGGCTGCTCTACGTCACCCTGACCCGGGCCACCCAGCAGCTCACCGTGGTGCACGCGGCCCCGCTGCCCGACTCGCTGCGCCCCCTCGGCCCCGACGACCTCGATCCGCACCCGTGGCCGACCCAGGCCAGCCTGTTCCCCGCCCCGGAGGCCCCGGCATGACCACTCCCGACCAGGATCTCCACGCCCTCGACGTCGCCTGGGACGTCGAGCCGCTCGTCGAGGATCGGGGCGAGGCCGGGGCCGACGCCCTCCTCGCCGACGCGGCCGAGCGGGCCGGGGCCCTGCGTCGGTTCGCCGGGGCGGTGGGCACGCTCGACGCGCCCGGCCTCGCCGCCGCGGTGCGTGAGCTCGCGGCGCTGTCGGAGCTCCTGGGCCGGGCCGGCTCGTACGCCGGGCTGCGGTTCGCCACCGACGTCACCGACCCGACCCGGGGCGCGCTCCTCGCCCGGGTCGAGGAGCGCGCCACCGCGATCAGCAACGACCTGCTCTTCTTCGAGTTGGAGTGGGCTGCGCTCCCCGACGACCACGTCACCGGCCTCCTCGACGACGAGCGGCTCGCGTTCTGCCGCCACTACCTGGCGTCGGCCCGCCGGTACCGGCCCCACCTCCTGAGCGAGCCCGAGGAGCGGATCCTGGCCGACAAGGGGGTGACCGGCCGCAGCGCGTGGAGCCGGCTGTTCTCCGAGCTCACCTCCACCATCGCCGTGGATCTCGACGGCGGCGTGTCGCTCGAGGAGGGGCTCGCCCGTCTCGCCTCACCCGACCGGGCGGTGCGGGCCGAGGCGGCCGCCGCGGTCACGGCCGGACTGGCCCCCGGCCTGCGCACGCGCACCTTCGTGTTCAACACGCTCCTCGCCGACAAGGCGACCGACGACCGACTGCGCGCGTACCCCGGGTGGCTCGCCAGCCGCAACCTCGACAACGAGGCGAGCGACGCGTCGGTGCAGGCCCTCGTCGACGCCGTGGTCGCCCGCTACGACATCCCGCAGCGCTGGTACGCGCTCAAGGCCCGGCTGCTCGGCCTCCCGCGCCTCGCCGACTTCGACCGCATGGCCTCTGTGGCCACGGTCGAGGACCAGTTCCCCTGGAGCCGGGCCCGCGACCTCGTGCTCGACGCCTACGCCTCGTTCTCCGGTGAGCTCGCCGACGTGGTCGGCCACTTCTTCGCCGAGGCGTGGATCGACGCCCCGGTCCGACCCGGGAAGCGCCCCGGCGCGTTCTGCGCCTACACGGTGCCGTCACACCATCCGTACCTGCTCCTCAACTGGACGGCCCGCCGCCGCGACGTCCTCACGCTCGCCCACGAGCTCGGGCACGGCGTGCACGCCTACCTCGCCCGCGACCAGATCGTCTTCCAGCAGGCGACCCCGCTCACCCTCGCCGAGACCGCGTCGGTGTTCGGCGAGACGGTCACGTTCGGGCGGCTCCTCGCCGACACTGACGACCCCGAGGCGCGCCTCGCCCTGCTCGCCGAGTCGCTCGAGGGCCAGATCGCCACGGTGTTCCGCCAGATCGCGATGAACCGGTTCGAGGACGCCGTGCACACGGCGCGGCGCGAGCAGGGCGAGCTCTCGGTCGAGCGCTTCGGCGAGCTGTGGGCGCAGACCCAGACCGCGATGCTCGGCGACGCGGTCGAGGTGACCGAGGGCTACCGCACGTGGTGGTCGTACATCCCGCACTTCATCGCCACGCCGGGATACGTGTACGCGTACGCCTACGGCCAGCTGCTCGCGCTCGCGGTCTACCGCCAGTACGAGGAGCAGGGCGCGGCGTTCGTGCCCGCCTACCTCGAGCTCCTCCGCCGGGGCGGCAGCGAGACCCCCGAGGCCCTGGGGCGGATCGTCGGGGTGGACCTCGGCGACCCCGGCTTCTGGTCGGGTGGCCTGCGCATCATCGACGAGCAGCTCGCCGCCGCCGAGCAGGCGGCGCGGGAGGCCGGACGGCTCTGAGCCCGCCCGGGCCGCGTCAGGCGGCCAGCTCGCGTCGGAGCTGCGCGAGCCCCATCGGCCCGAGGTCGAGCGCCCGGGCGTGGAACCCCTTCAGGTCGAACGCCGGACCCGCGGCCCGTTGCGCGTCGGCGCGGGCGGCGAGCCACTCGCGCTCGCCGACCTTGTAGCTGATCGCCTGCCCGGGCAGGCCGAGGTAGCGGTCGACCTCGGAGGCCATGAAGTCGGCGGGGAAGTGGCTGTGGGCGATCACGAACGGGAGCGCGAGCTCGGGGGTCCAGGTCGCGCCGGGGTGGTCGGGCGCGTCGGCGGGGACGGCCAGCCCGAGGTGGAGGCCGATGTCGACCACGACCCGAACGGCCCGCATGGCCTGGGCCCGCAGCATCCCGAGCTCGAACGCAGGGTCCTCGAGGAAGCCGAGCTCGCCCATGAGCCGCTCGGCGTACAGGGCCCACCCCTCGGCGTGGCCGGAGCTGCCGGCCAGCACCCGCTGGTACCGGGTGAGCGAGTCGGAGAGGTAGCGGACCTGGGCGATCTGGAGGTGGTGCCCGGGAACGCCCTCGTGGTAGCAGATCGACACCTCGCCCCACAGCGGGAACACGGTGCGCCCGAGCGTCGGGTACCAGGTCCGCCCGGGGCGCGAGAAGTCCTCCGACGGGCCCGTGTAGTACATCGCGGCCGCACCCCCGGGCGGGGCGATCATGGCCTCGACCCGGCGCACCGGTGCGGGGATGTCGAAGTGCACGCCGTCGAGGGCATCGACGGTGGTGTCGAGCAGGTCCTGGAGCCAGGCGCGGAAGGCATCGACCCCCTCGACCGTGCGGGACGGGTCGCGCTCGAGGTGCGCGATCACCTCGGCGACGGGCCGGCCCGGGAGGATCCGGTCGGCGACGGTGACCATCGCCGCCTCGATGCGCCGCAGCTCCTCCCAGCCCCACGCGTAGGTCTCGTGCAGGTCGAGCTCGAGGCCGTTCCAGGCCCGGGCCCACAGGGCGTAGCGGTCGGCGCCCACGCCGTCGATCGGGGCGGCGTGGGGGAGGTACTCGTCGGTCAGGAACCGGGCGAGGTCGGCGTAGGCCGCGGTCGCCCGTTCGGCCGCGGCGGCGGCCCGCCGGGCGAGGGCGGGGTCGGTGCCGGCGGCCGGGAGCCCGGCGGCGAGCCCGACGAAGAACGGGGTCGGGCCCCCGTCCGAGCCGCCCCACGTCGCGGCCTGGCGGGCCCCGGCCGCGGCCTGTCGCCGCGCGGCGACCACACGCCGGGCGAGGCCCTCGCGCAGGGTGGCGCGGTACCCGGCGAGGGCGGTGGGGACGGCGTCCATGCGGGCGACGACGGCCTCGGCGTCGTCGGGGGTGGCGGTGGGCATGAGGTCGAAGCAGGCCCGGACGTGCTGGAGCGGGCTGGCGAGCACGTTCAGGGCCCGGAGGTGCTCCCCCGCGTCGGCGAGGGCGACGTTGCGGGCGACCTGCTCGGTCATCACGCCGAGGGCGACGCGCTCGCGGTCGTCGGTGGGCGCGACGGTGGCGAGCTCGGCCAGGGTCGACCGGTCGACCGCGGTCCGGGCCTCGATGCCGGCGGGGGAGTAGTCGGTCATCCGGTCGTCGTGCCCGGTGACTCCCCGCATGGTGGCGCCCACCGGGTGCAGGGCGCCGAAGCGCTCCACGTAGGCGTCGGCGATCTCGGCGATCCCTCGCGGTGCCACCAGCCGACGCTACACCCGGCGCGCGTGGCACCATCCGGGGGTGACCCGGATCGCTGGTGCCCACGTGATGATCACCGGCGGCTCGCGCGGCATCGGTCTCGCCCTGGCCGAGACCTGCGCCGCGGCCGGGGCCCGGATCTCGTTGCTCGCCCGCAGCGCCGAGGGCCTGGTCGCCGCGGCGACGCAGGTGCAGCGAGCGGTCCCGGGCGCCCCGGTGCGCACCGCGGCGGCCGACGTCGCCGATCCCGAGGCACTGGGCGACGCGGTCGCCACCCTCACCGCCGCGCTCGGCCCACCCGACGTGCTCGTGACCAGTGCCGGCTACGCCCGGCCCGGGCGTTTCGCCGACCTCGATCTCGCCGAGTTCCGGGCCCAGATGGAGGTCGACTACTTCGGCACCCTGCACACGGTGCGGGCCGTGGTCCCGGCGATGGTCGAGCGGCGGCGCGGCCACCTCGTGCTGGTCTCGTCGACGGTGGCCTTCGTGGGGGTCTACGGCTACTCGGCCTACGCCCCGGCCAAGCACGCGGTGCGGGGCCTGGCCGAGACGCTGCGGCCGGAGCTCAAGCCCCACGGGATCGTCGTCGCCTGCGCCTATCCGCCCGACACCGACACGCCCGGGTACGCGGAGGAGAACCTCCACAAGCCCGAGGTCACGCGGCGCATCTCGGCGACGATCCGGCCCCGGTCGGCCCCGGTCGTCGCCGCGGCGATCCGGCGGGGGATCGAGCGCGAGCGGCGCGTCATCACCGCCGACCCGGGCACCGCGTTCCTGGCCCGGGCCGGGGCCCTGGTGGCCCCGGTGCTCCACCGGTCGCTCGATCGCCACCTGCCCCCGGGCGACTGACGCCCCAGCGGATGCCGGATCGGCCCACCCCGGTCCGGGCGCAGTACGGTCTCGGGCGGTTCAGCCGTCCGACGAGTCCGGGGAGGTTGGCAATGAGCGAGGCGTCCGGGGTGCCCACCCGCACCGAGACCGACAGCATGGGACCGATAGAGGTCGCGCAGCACCGCTACTGGGGCGCGCAGACGCAGCGCTCGCTGCACCACTTCTCGATCGGCGACGACCGCATGCCCGACGCGGTGATCCGGGGCATGGCGATCCTCAAGAAGGCCGCGGCGCTGGTCAACCGCGACCTCGGCAAGCTGACCGAGGAGCAGTGCGACCTCATCGTCCGGGCCGCCGACGAGATCCTCGACCGGCGCCACGACGACGAGTTCCCGCTGTTCGTGTGGCAGACGGGCTCGGGCACGCAGACCAACATGAACGTCAACGAGGTGATCTCCAACCGGGCGATCGAGCTGGCCGGCGGCGAACGCGGGTCGAAGGACCCCATCCACCCCAACGACCACGTGAACCGGTCGCAGTCGTCGAACGACACCTTCCCGACCGCCATGCACATCGCTGCAGTGGAGGAGGTCGTCCACCGCCTGGTGCCGTCGGTGCGGGCGCTGCGCGACGCGCTCGCGGCCAAGGCCGCCGAGTTCGCCGACGTCGTCAAGATCGGCCGTACCCACCTCCAGGACGCGGTGCCGCTCACGCTCGGGCAGGAGTTCGGCGGCTACGTCGCCCAGCTCGACGACGGCCTGGGCCGGATCGACCGGGTGCTCCCCGGGCTCTACGAGCTCGCCATCGGCGGCACCGCGGTCGGCACCGGCATCAACACCCACCCGGAGTTCGCCGAGCGGTGCGCCGCCCGGATCGCCGAGCTCACGGGCCTACCGTTCGTCTCGGCGCCGAACAAGTTCGCCGCGCTGGCCGCCCACGACGCGCTGGTGTTCGCGCACGGGGCGATCAAGACGCTGGCGACTGCGCTCATGAAGATCGCCAACGACATCCGCTGGCTCGCCTCGGGACCCCGGGCCGGCCTCGGCGAGCTGATCCTCCCCGAGAACGAGCCGGGGTCGTCGATCATGCCGGGCAAGGTGAACCCGACCCAGAGCGAGGCCCTCACCATGGTGTGCGTGCAGGTGCTCGGCAACGACGCCACCATCGGCATCGCTGGATCGCAGGGCAACTTCGAGCTCAACGTGTTCAAGCCGGTGATGATCTTCAACTTCCTGCACTCGGTGGACCTGCTCACCGACTCGTGCCGCAACTTCCGCGAGTTCGCGATCGAGGGGGTGCAGGCCGACCGGGCCCGCATCGCCGAGTACGTCGACAACTCGCTGATGCTGGTGACCGGCCTCAACGAGTCGATCGGCTACGACAACGCGGCCAAGATCGCCAAGCACGCGCACCAGAACGGCCTCAAGGCCAAGGAGGCCGCCGCCGCCCTCGGCCTGCTCACCGAGGCCCAGTACGACGAGATCATCCGCCCCGCGGACATGTGCGAGCCGGGCTGAGCCCGGCGAGCACCGTGGGGTCGAACGAGCCGGGCTGAGCCGGGATTCAGCCGGCGCGGGGGCCGAAGTCGATCGTCTCGCCGGGGTCGAGCGGGAAGTGGCAGGCCACGTACTGGCCGTCGGCAACCGTCCGCAGCTCGGGCTCCTCGGTGGCGCAGCGCTCCTCGGCCCGGGGGCAGCGGGTCCGGAACCGACAGCCGCTGGGCGGGGCCATGGGGGAGGGGATCTCGCCGCCGAGCACCCGGCTGGTGTCGGGCCGCACGCCGGGGTCGGGGACGGGGATCGCGGCGAGCAGCGCAGCGGTGTACGGGTGCGCGGGTGAGGCGTAGAGGGAGTCGGGGGCGGCCACCTCGCAGACCTTGCCGAGGTACATGACCATCACCCGGTCGCTGACGTTCTTGACCACGGCGAGGTCGTGGGCGATGAACACGAGGGTGAGGCCGTAGCGGGCCTTCATGTCCTCGAGCAGGTTGAGGATCTGGGCCTGCACCGAGACGTCGAGGGCCGAGACCGGCTCGTCGCAGATGATCAGCTTGGGCTCGGTGACCACGGCCCGGGCGATCGAGATCCGCTGGCACTGGCCGCCGGAGAACTCGTGGGGTCGCCGACCGGCGTTCGCGGGGTCGATGCCGACCGCCTCGAGCACCTCGTCGACCTTGGCGTCGCGCGCGGCCTTGTCGCCGATGCCCCAGATGTCGAGGCCCTCGCGCACGATGTCGCGCACCGTACGGCGGGGATTGAGCGACGAGATCGGGTCCTGGAAGATCATCTGCAGGCGGGGCCGGGTGGCCCGCAGCGCCTCACCCTTGAGGGCGGTCAGCTCCATGCCGTCGTAGACGACGGTCCCCGACTTGGGCGGGGGGAGCTGCATGACCGCCCGCCCGGTCGTCGACTTCCCGCAGCCGGACTCGCCGACGATGCCGAGGGTCTCGCCCTCGAGGATGTCGAGCGACACGTCGGACACCGCGTTGACGACCAGGCCGGTGCGCCCGACCGGGAACTCCACCACCAGGTGCTCGACCCGCAGCAGCGACGCCTCGGGGTCGCGCAGGTGGGCGGTGCCGCGGCCGGCCATCAGGCGGCCCCCCCGGCGATGGCCGTGGTCCCGGCGGCCTGGTTCCGGGCCAGGGCGTCGTCGCCCTCGGGGGTCCCGACCGGGAACCAGCACCGGTACTCGTGACCGGGGACGACGCCGGGAACGAGGGGCGGGTCCTCCTCGAGGCAGCGGGGCTGGGCCTGCGCGCAGCGGGGGGCGAACTTGCAGCCCGCCGGGGGCGCCACGAGGTTGGGTGGACGGCCCGGGATGGTGGCGAGGCGCGAGTGCGACGGGTGCTCGAGCTTGGGGATCGAGGAGAGCAGCGCCTTGGTGTAGGGCATCCGGGTCTGGGTGAACAGCACCGAGGTGGGCGCCTTCTCCACGATCCGACCGGCGTACATCACCGCGATCTCGTCGGCCCGGCCGGCCACGACCCCGAGGTCATGGGTGATCAGCACGATGGCCATGAACCGCTCACGCTGCTGGGCGGCCATGAGGTCGAGCACCTGGGCCTGCACGGTCACGTCGAGCGCGGTGGTGGGCTCGTCGGCGAAGAGGAGCGCCGGTCCGCAGGCCAGGGCCACCGCGATGCACACCCGCTGGCGCATGCCGCCCGACAGCTGGTGGGGGTAGTCGCGCAGGCGCCGCTCGGGCTCGGGGATGCGGACCGAGCGCAGCAGGTTCACGGCCAGCTCGGTGGCGTACTCCCGGTCGACGTCGAGGTGGTGGCGGATCGACTCGGTGATCTGCTTGCCGATCTTCATCACCGGGTTCAGCGACGTCATGGGGTCCTGGAAGATCATCGCCATCCGGGCGCCCCAGAAGTCGCGCATCTCCTTCGGTGACCGGGTCATGAGCTCGACGCCGTCGAAGCGAACCGATCCGCCGCGGATCGTGCCCCGCTTGGGCAGCAGGCCCATGATCGAGCGCGACAGCACGGTCTTGCCCGACCCCGACTCGCCCACGATGCCGAGGGTCTTTCCCCGCTCGAGCGTGAGCGACACGCCGTCGACGGCGCGGACGATCCCGCCGGGGGTCGCGAAGTGGGTCGTGAGGTCGGTGACCTCGAGCAGCGGCGCGCCCGGTACCGGTTCGGCGGTGGGCTCGGCGACGGGCACGGTCATACGGCGCTCTCCCGGACGTCGAGGCGGGCCCGGACCACGTCACCGAGGAAGTTCAGGCTGAGCACGGTGAAGAAGATCATCAGGGCGGGGAGGAAGATGATGTGCGGCGACTCCTTGAGTCGCCCGCGGTCGAGGCCGATGATGTTGCCCCACGACGGGGTGGGGGGCCGGACGCCGACCCCGAGGATGCTCAGGGTGCCTTCGGCCACGATCGCCACCGCGATGCCGAGCAGCGTGATCGAGAACATCGCGGGGAGCACGTTGGGCAGCACCTCGCGGAGCATGATCCGCACCGGCTTGGCCCCCTGGGCCCGGGCGGCGAGCACGAACTCGCGTTGGGACCACGAGAGGGCGGAGGCCCGGGTGATCCGCCCGAGCAGTGGGATCGACACGATGCCGATGGCCAGGATGAGGATCAACTTCGGGTCCACCGAGCTCCGACCGGTGGACGCCGCCGCCCCGGCGAGGAAGGCCACGAGGGCGAGCGCCAGCACCACGGCGGGGATGGCGAGGAACACGTTGAACAGCGAGGTGATCACGGCGTCGGTCCGCCGGCCGAAGTAGCCGGCGATCAGCCCGAACGTGCCGCCGAACACCAGGCCGAACAGCACGGCGCCGGTGGCGACGATCAGCGACGACCAGCTGCCGTAGGCGAGCCGGGCGATCATGTCGCGGCCGTTGCTGTCGCACCCGAGCAGGAACCCCGACGCCGTGCCGTCGGTCGAGAACGGGCCCCGCCGGGCGCACGAGACGTAGGACCGGTTGGGGTCCTTGAGCGGCAGCACGCCGAGCTGGGCGAGGACGGCGACGATCACGATGAACGCCAGCCAGCCGATCGCAAGCCACGCGCCGATGCCCAACCCCCGTCCGACGCGGCGCGTGCCTTCGCCTCCGCTCTCGACCGCGGAGACGTAGAGGTTGGCCTGCGCGACGACGAGGCCCGGCTCGAGGGAACCCTCGGCGTAGCGGTCGAGGTCCCGGTTCCCGTCGGCACCGACGGGGGGGACGGCGTCAGGCGTCGGCTCGGGCACGGCGGATCCTCGGGTCGAGCAGGATGTAGCAGAAGTCCACGACGAAGTTGATCAGCACGAAGATGAAGGCCAGCACGAAGATGTAGCTCTGGAGCTCCACGTACTCGCGGGCCGCGATCGCGGTGGCGATCTGGGTTCCCATGCCCGGGATCCCGAAGATGACCTCGACCACGATGGCGCCGCCGATGAGCGTGCCCACGTTGAGGCCGGCCACCGTGAGCAGCGTGAGGCTCGAGGGCCGCAGCGCGTGGCGGAACAGGATCCGGCGGTTCGGGACCCCCTTCGCCTTGGCCATGGTGATGAAGTTCTCCTGGAGCGTGGCGATCATGTCGCTGCGCAGGAGCCGCATGTAGATCGCGACCTGGCCGACCGCCAGCGTGATGACGGGCAGCACCATGTACTTGAGGTGCTCCACGCTCGGGGTGCGCGCCGAGTCGAAGAGCGGGTCGAGCCAGCCCGGCTCGTAGCCCGCGGTCGGGAGCCACTTGAGGCGGGCGCCGATGACGTACGAGAGGAGGAGGGCGAGCACGAAGTTCGGGAGCGCGAGGAACCCGAACGCGGTGGTGTTGACGGCCCGGTCCGTGCGGGTGCCGGCCCGGTAGGCGGTGAGCACGCCGAGGGGGATCGCGAGGGCCAGCGCCACGAGTTGGGCGTAGATCACCAGTTGGATCGACACCGGCAGCGACTGCTTGATCAGCTCACCGACCGGCTGGTTGGTCGAGTACTTGCGGCCGAGGTTGCCCTGCAGCAGGCCCGTGGTCCCCTCGCTCTTGATCACGGGGATGCCGAGGTAGTTGACGTACTGCTGCAGGAACGGCTTGTCGAGCCCGAGGTCCTTCGCGAGCGCGGCCCGCTGCTGGTCGCTGCCGAACGGGATGATCGTCTTGGCCGGGTCTCCGGGGAGCAGGCGCACCAGGCTGAACGTGAAGAACGTGACCAGCAACAGGACGACCGCCAGTTGCAGGAAACGCCGCGCGATCAGCCGGAGCGCTGCCACCCCGAATCCCCTTGGATCGTGCTCCGCCCTCGGGCGAGCCGACTACTTCTTGGTGAGGTAGAGACCGTCGACCGGGATCCGCCCGTAGAGGTAGAGGGGCTTCGACCCGTCGGGCAGCGGCGCCCCGAGGATGCCGCCCATGCCCTTCGAGGCGATGGTCCAGTCGACGAACCAGGCCGGGATGACCCACGGCGACGCCATCATCGCCTTGTTGTAGTCCTCGTAGGCGGACTTCCCGTCGGCGTTGGTGAGCGCCGCCCGCCCGGCGTCGAGTGCCGCCTGGACGTTCGGGTCGTCGGCCTTGCCGAAGTTCACCGGCGAGCCCTTCGAGAACCACACGTAGTTGCCGGCGTCGCCGTAGGCGGGGTCGCTGTGGAAGTTGCGCCACAGCAGCACCGAGAACTTGCCGGCCAGCGCCTCGTTGATCAGGGAGCTCTGGTCGACCTGGGCCAGGGTGGCGTTGATGCCGGCCGCCTTGGCCTGCTCCACGAGGAGCTGGGCCTCGGCGAGGGTGCCCGAGTCGTTGGTGGTCAGGAAGGTGACGTCGAAGCTCCCCGTCGCCGCCTTGACCTTGGCCACCAGCTCCTTGGCCTTCTTGAGGTCGTAGGTGGGCAGGCCGGTCTTCTTGAGGTAGCCCTGGGCCTTCGAGTCGATGATGCTGTTGGCTACGTCGAACTGACCGAGGTTGCGGATCTGGTTGATCTTCTTGATGTTGAGCGCGTGGGCCAGCGCCAGGCGGGCGTCGGGGTTGTTGAACGGTGCCCGCGCGGCGTTGAGCATGTAGTACCGGACGTCACGGTTGCCCGGCGGCTCGGTGGTGAGCTTGACCCCCGACACGCTGCGCAGGTTGTCGATGGCGTCGGCGCCCGACGTGTGCATCATGCCGAGCTGGCCGCCCTCGAGCTGGTTCTGGCGGGAGGGCGTGTCGGGGATCGGCACGAACGTGATCTTGTCGAGGTAGGGCAGCTTGTTGCCCTGGGCGTCCTTCTTCCAGTAGTTGGCGTTCTTCACGGCCACGAAGGACTCGTTCGTCTTCCAGGTGTCGAGCTTGAACGGGCCGGTGCCGATCAGGTTGGTGGCGCAGGTGCCCGGGTTGTTGATCTGGGCCGGGGCCATGATCCCGGCGCGCCCGACCAGGTAGAGGTAGGCGGGGAAGGCGGCCCACGGGGTCTTGGTGGCGACCTTGACGGTCAGGCCGTCGACCTTGGTGACGCTGGCGATGTTGCTGTACACGAACTGGAACAGCACGCCCTTGCGCCAGGCCTCGATGTTGGCGACGAGGGCGTCGGCGTTGAGCGGCGTGCCGTCGTGGAACGTGATGCCGGAGCGCGCCTTGATCGTCCACTCGTTGAAGGTGGCGTTCGGGGTGACCGACTCGGCCAGGTTGGGCACGTACTCGCCCTTGGTGTTGGGGGCGGTCAACGTGTCGTAGATCGCGGCCACGACCTGGATGCCGGAGATGGCGAGGTTGGCCTGGCTGATGCAGTAGCCCCCGGTCGTCTCGGCCTCGAGGCCGAAGCGGACCTCACCGCCCGGCTTCGGGGTCTGCGCCCCGGCGGGTAGGGCGGACGTAGCGAGGGTGGCGGCGGCGATCGCGGCGGCGGCCACCGCGGCGACCACGCGGACCCGACCACGACCTGTACGACGGGACGACTGCTGACCCACGGGTACCCCCTCGGTGTTCCGTTGGCTCCGGTTGTGTGGTGCGCGGTGAGGTGCGTTGCGCGGTTGCGGCCACCCCGGGATCCGGGCGGGGCCGCTGGCGACGGATGCTACTCGCATTCCGCGGGGCGCGAAACGGCGCCCCCGGCCCGCGGCTTCTCGCTCGCGTCCCCTCCGCCGTGCTCCAGCCCGGCTCCCGCCCGCCCGCACCACCCCGGGCCGCTACGGTCGGGCCCATGGGCACGGACGCCGGTCCGGGTGGGGTCCTCCGGGTGACGCCGACCTGTCGGATCCCCCTCGCCGAGCTGGAGTGGCGGGTCAGTCGGTCGGGCGGCCCGGGCGGCCAGCACGCCAACACCGCCGACACCCGGGTGGAGGTCCGCTTCTCGGTGGCCGACTCGGCCGCCCTCGGACCCCGCCAGCGGGCCCGGCTCCTCGAGCGCCTCGGCCCGGTGGTGCGGGCGGTCGCCGCCGACTCCCGCTCCCAGGCCCGCAACCGGGCCCTGGCGCTCGAGCGGCTCGCCGCCCGCCTCGCTGCCGGACTGGCGGTCACCCCGCCCCGGCGCCCGACCCGGCCGTCGGGCGCGGCGGTGTCCCGCCGCCTCGACGCCAAGGCCCACCAGGCGCGCCGCAAGGCTTCCCGGCGCCGGCCCACCGCCGAGGACTGACGGGCTCCGGTCCCGGGCCCGACCTGGGTGCAGCCGGTCTCGGCCGGTCCCGGCCCGGGCTCAGCCGGGGTCGGCGGGGTCGCCCGCCGGCTGCGCAGCGACGGTCGCGCAGAACTGGTGGATCGCGCTGATCGCGGCTTCCGAGCGGATCGAATGGAAGATCTCGAACGCGTGGGGCGCACCGGGCAGCTCCAGGTACACCACCGGGGGCCCGGGGGTGGCCCGGAGCCGGTCGACGAAGGCCCGGGTCTGGGCCACGGGCACGAGGTTGTCGGCCGAACCCTGGACCACGAGGAACGGCACCCGCCGGGCCCCGGTCCGCTCGATCGGCGACCAGTCCCGAAGCGGGCCGGGGTCGCGGTCGGGGGCGGTGCCGAACACCCACGTGCTCAGGCGGTCGGCCCAGCGCTGGGCCGACCGCCCGCGGACGGTGAGCAGGGCGACGAGGTCGGTCGGCGGGGACACCGGCACCGCAGCCAGCACCGAGGTGTCGGCGTCCTCGAACCCGGGCTGGAGCCCGGGGTCCCCGGCCGTCAGCGCGGCGAGGGCGGCGAGGTGCCCACCCGCCGACCCCCCGGTGACCACCACCCGGGTGGGGTCGCCGCCGTGCTCGGAGATGTGGGCCCGGATCCAGGCGAGCGCAGCCTTGACGTCGACCAGCGGGTCGGGGAACGGCGCCCGCGGGGCCAGGCGGTAGTTGATCGCCACGCACACCCACCCGGCGGCGGCCATCCGGTTCATGAGCGGCCGGCCCTGCTGGCGCTTGTCGCCGGTCACCCAGCCCCCGCCGTGGATCTGCAGCAGGACGGGCGCCCCGGTGCAGCCGCCCCGGGGCCGGTAGACGTCGCAGAGGTGACGGCGGTCGGCGCCGGGGGCGTAGCGGAGGTCGGCGACCCGCTCGACCCGCCGATCGGACAGCCAGAACGGGACCAGCAGTCGGCGCCAGCGACCCCGGTCGGGGGTGGGGGCGGCGAAGCCCGCCGCGACCATCGCCCGGCGGACCGCCGGACCGCTCCGGGCGGCCAGGACGGTCTCCGCCACGAGGAGGACCCCGCCGAGCGCGGCGAGGCCGAGCCCGATCACACCCGCCGGGTGGTCGAGCCCACCGGCGAGGACCAGGACCGCCACTGCGCCACCCAGGACGACGACCGTCCACTGGGCGAGCTCGGCGACCAGCCACTCGGCGACGAAGCCGACGGCCAGGCCCGGGAGCGACCGGGTCGGCGCGAGGACGTTGATCCCGAGGGCGAGGGTCAGACCGCCGACGACGAGGAGGAGCCAGGGCACCGTCGCCCTACCGGCGCTCCTGGACCCGCACCCCCACCGGGGCGAACCGGTCCATGGTCGCCTGGTCGAGCCCGACCGGCTTCTTGTCGATCCCGAAGGCCTCGCGCAGCTGCGCGGTGACCGAGTGCTTCACCGGTCCCCACGACGGGTCCGGGTCGGTCGCCGGGGTGGTGCAGCCGTCGGTGGCGAGGCGGGCGAGGTTGTCGGGCACCGGGAGCGAGGCGGCCCGGGCGACGCCCACGAGACCGCCGGCGCCGCCGACGGGGCAGACCCCGCCGATGTCGGCGTGGCCGGCGTCGTCGATCACCACGAGCCGGACGGGAGTCCTCGCGGCGGCGAAGCCCTGCTGCACGCTGGCGAGCGGCACGATCTGCTCGGCCGCGCCGGTCACGAACAGCACCGGGACCGGCGGGAAGGCCAGCGTCGTGCCGGCGGCGGTGTTGACCCCGCTGGCCGAGATGGGGATGGCGGTGACCACCCCGGGCTCGGTGCCGAAGCGCAGGGCGGTGCCCCCGCCGGCCGAGTGACCGGTGACCGCGACGCCGTCGGCCCGGACGCGACCCTGCAGCGGCCCTCCCTTCCTGGCGCTCTCGGCCCGCAGGAGCGCCTCGGTGGCTCGCATGGTCGTGACGTCATCGACCGGGGCCGCGGGCGGGCTGCCCAGCGCCGCGGCGAGACCCCGCTCCGTGATGTCGGGCGACGCAACGACGAAGCCCCACGAGGCGAGATGGGCTCCGAGGTACGCGAGTTGCTCCCGGTACCCGGAGAAGCCGTGGGCCATGAGGACAAGAGGGAAGCCGCCGCGGCGGGTCGCCGCCGGGATGTCCCGGTAGGCGTCGGTTTCGTACGTGGCGGTTGCGCCGGCGGGGAGGAAGGCGCGGATGCCCGCCGGTGCCTTCGGGACGACGTCGAACCGGTCGGGCGCCGCCTTGGCCACCACCTTCTCCGGTGCCGGGTACCACACCTCGACCTTTCGGTCGGGAAGGTCCAGAGTGGTCACCCCGGCGGCGTAGGAACCGGGCGCCGCGTAGGCGGGGGCCGAACGGTTCCGCGCCGCGACCGGCGCAGCGAGGCCGGCGACCAGGGCGGCGACGAGCAGGGCGACGAGGACGCCGGCGATCAGTCGGCGCGCCCGGACGCCACCGGACGGCTCGGGACGGGCGTGGCGCTCCACGGTGCACTCCGGGGATCGAGGGGTGCGGCCGCAGCCGCCGAACTTCGGGCACAACCGATTCGGAGGTCGGATCCATCCCGCTGCGTCCGGGCTCGGGGTCGGCCGGTCCCGGGGTCGGCGTGCCACCGGGCTCACCGCTGACGTGCGCGCCCCGACCCGGTTGGC
>Ga0194129_10004321_pt1 | contig 19003 bp, 19 predicted proteins | sample TA2KigCa35mmetaG_FD_150862 | JGI IMG/M metagenome (GOLD analysis project Ga0194129, IMG submission 150862) | Freshwater microbial communities from Lake Tanganyika, Tanzania - TA2015038 Kigoma Deep Cast 35m | ecosystem: Environmental > Aquatic > Freshwater > Lake | place: Tanzania: Lake...
AACAATAATTTAAACGTAAACAATAATTTAAACGTAAACAATAAATTAACGATTAATGCTCAGTCTACTTTTAATTCAACCGTCAACTTTATGGGAAGTCCCATATATTTTGATCCTTCTGGTTTAATTTTAATGCAATATACTAGTTCTCCGTTTAATAATCTAACAATGATTTTTGGTAATTCAATTATGAACGGAAATATATATTTAAATGGAAACTTTGGATTACAAGGAAATACATTTTATCCTGATGCGACTCAATTTACAAGTATTAACTCCGCAAATTATTCTGGGCAATTAAATTTATATGGTCAAAATTCAATTAATTTATCTGGAAACACAAATATATCCGGAAACACAAGTATATCCGGAAACACAAGTATATCCGGAAATTTATTGTTAAATGGAAATACATTTTATCCTGATTCATCTCAAATTACAAGTATTTATTCTCAAAATAACACAGGAATATTAACATTGTATGGTCAAAATTCAATTAGTTTATCAGGAAACACAAATATATCCGGAAACATAAATATATCCGGAAACACAAGTATATCAGGAAACACAAGTATATCCGGAAATTTATTGTTAAATGGAAATACATTTTATCCTGATTCATCTCAAAATACAAGTATTTATTCTCAAAATAACACAGGAATATTAACATTGTATGGTCAAAATTCAATTAGTTTATCCGGAAACACAAATATATCTGGAAACATAAATATATCCGGAAACACAAGTATATCCGGAAATTTATTGTTAAATGGAAATACATTTTATCCTGATTCATCTCAAAATACAAGTATTTATTCGCAAAATAACACTGGAATATTAACATTGTACGGTCAAAATTCAATTAGTTTAAACTCCAATACTAACTTATCGGGTAATTTAGTTGCATCAGGTTCAGTAACAGCTCAATCACTTAAAGCAACATCAGATTATAGAATTAAAAAAGATGTAAAACCAATTGATTTAAATGAATACAATATCGATAATCTAAATCCAGTTTATTTTAAGTTTAAAGACAACAATAAAGAAAATATAGGTTTTATTGCTCATGAAATGCAAGAATACTTTCCATTTTTAGTTGACGGAAGAAAAGATGGCGAAACAACACAATCTGTAAATTATATTGGCATCATCGCTCTATTAGTAAAAGAAGTTCAAGAATTAAAAAAACAATTAAAAGAAAAAAATAACACATAAAAATAAAATACAAAACTAATTAACGCAAAAATTAATTATAAAATTGAATAAAACAATTAAAAATAATGTTTAATATAAGTTATAACGATTAATGGAATTATCTGAAGAACAGCAAATAGCATTTAATAAATATATTCAAGGTTATAATATATTTATTACTGGACCAGGTGGAACTGGTAAATCAGCTCTAATAAAATTAATATTTAAACATGCGAATTCACTCGGTAAAAATATAAGTGTAACGGCCTTAACGGGTTGTGCTGCTATTTTACTCGACTGTAAAGCAACAACACTACATTCATGGTCAGGAATCGGAATCGGCGACAATACTCCAGAACACTTGGTTAACAAAATTAAAAAAAATAAATTTTTAAAATCAACATGGAAGCAAACCGATATTTTAATTATAGATGAAATAAGTATGTTATCTATGAAATTATTTAATACGTTAAATTATATAGGTAAAATAATTAGAGGAAGTTCAAAACCATTTGGAGGTATTCAGCTTATATTTTGCGGTGATTTTTACCAGTTACCGCCTGTAGGTAATAAAGATGAAATAGAAACACAGCAATTTTGCTTTGAAAGTGATGATTGGAATACCGTTTTTAATTTTGATTGTCAAATTGAATTAGTAAAAAATTATAGACAAAATGATGAATTATATTTGTCAATATTAAATCAAATTCGTGAAGGAAAGATTAAAAGAAAAACAAACGAAATATTGTTAAGTTATGTTAATAGAGAGAAAGATACAAATCTAATAACTGAACCTACAAAATTATACCCAATACGCAATAAAGTAGAACAAATAAATACAGTTAAAATGATTGAATTAAATACTGCAGAAAAGAATTATCAAATTAAATACAGAACTGATTTAGAAATGACAAAGAACGATAGAATAAATTTGTCAAGTTTCAGCGAAAGAGAGATAAAAGCGGAATTAGATTTTATAGCTGGAAATTTAAGGTGCGATAAGGATTTAACACTTAAAATTGGAAGTCAAGTTATGTGTATAGTTAACATAAAAGATACGTTGGGCAATATAAGTGTTTGTAACGGAAGTCAAGGAATCGTTACTTCGTTTTGTGAGCTGAATGGGTATCCGGTCGTTAAATATAACAATGGCGTTGAGATGACAATGGCTAGACATGTATGGACAAGTGAAAATATAAAAGGTATTGGAGTTTCACAAGTTCCGTTAATGTTGGCTTGGGCCTTAACTATACATAAATCACAAGGAACAACTATGGACGCAGCTGAAATTGACGTCGGAAGCAGTATATTCGAATGCGGGCAAACGTATGTTGCTTTATCACGAGTTAAGAGTTTAGATGGACTATATTTGACTTCTTTTAACGCAACACGTATTAAAATAAACAAAAAAGTGAGGGATTATTATGATGCTCTGCGATTATATCATCAAACAAAAAAAACAGAAATAAATGGAAATAATGAAAAATTAAAAGAAAACGAAAAATTAAAAGAAGATATTAAAGAAGAAAATAAAAATCCATTTGTAAGTTATCAATATAACACAGCAGATAACAACATAAAGGTCATTAAAATAAAATAAATTAATACATAATCAAATTTAATAATACAGATAATACAAATAAATACAATAATTTTATTCAATAGTAATTATATTTTGCAATAACTCAATAATTTTTTTATTTATTCTGAGTGTTTTAAGATCACTAAAAATTTTTTTATGGGTTAAATTATCAACTGTAAATTTTTCAATGTGTTGATTACAATATAATTCAATTATAGGTTCTATAATTTCATATAGTTCCAAAATATTTTTGTCGAAATTTTTAATACGGTTCATACTAATTGTTAATTCCGCGAATGTAGCCTTTCTCTCTTTTAATATTTTTTCATAATTTTCAATTATAAATTTTTCGTAAGTTGATTGTTCATCATTAATATGAATAATTTCATTTAAACTTAGCTCCATTGCTTCATTTAATTCTTGGTCATAACTATTCGTATAGTTACCATTATCATTATCATTATCATTACCCAATAAGCAATCTTTAATTACCTTATCAGGTTCTCTCACATTATCATAATCATAATCAAAATTATTCTGATTATTCTCCATTTTTCAGATATAATTATAAAATATAAATATGTTTTATTTCAATTTTATTATTTATAAATAAAAAAATTGAATAACTAATTTAACTAACAATAAAATGATAACAAAACGATTTATTTGCTGTAAAATATGTCTGAAATTATAAATATGAATATTAACATTAATGTTAATGTTAATGATATGTCTGATAAAGAAATAAAAAAAAATAATGTAAGCATTTATAGATTTAAATTTGAAGAAGATTTTATTATTATTTTATCAAATTTCGCGAAAATCCATCAATACGATAATAGACACGACTTTAAAGATGCGTGGAAAAATTGGGTAGACGAAAACATTGAGTCTGTAAATTTAGAAGTTAGACGATTACAAAACTTAGGATATGATGGTGATATATTAGATAAAATGTTTAAAAGTGCAAGGTACTATTTCAGAAAGAAGCCAGTAGAAAAAACTATTCCAAAAACAAGACGAGTTTATATGGGTGTCCAAAAAGAATTATTAGAAGCGATGGATAACCATATTAAAAATAATATAAATGATGAAAATTATAAACCATCTGAAGGGTTCAGTCAATTTTGTCAGGAATATATGGAAGTTTTAAAGGAACAAATTAATTTGTTATGTAAAAACGGATTCACTGATTCAGTTGAAATTAAAAATAAAATTAAAAAAACATATAAAAATAGATATTTCTTAATGATAAGTAAATAATATTTAAACATTAAACGATAATAAAAACATTAAAAATTAATAATGAATATTTCATTTTTACCGAAAGAATTACTGAATATAATATTAGAATATGATGGAAGGATAAAATATAGGCGCGGTAAGTACATAAATGTAATACACCAAGATGATGAAAGATACAGCATTACTAGCCCTATTATAATTAAAAAAAATATAATATTACGCACAATAGAATTAAAAGTTGATAATGGTTTTTATTTTGAGTTTAGTTTTGACAAACTTAGTCATTTAGGTTTATGTTATGATTATAATTTTTCTTACGTAAATGCGTTAGAAATATGTTATTATGACATAAAACCTAATGTCTGGAAACAAATTAGAACAATTTTATAATTTATTACAAAAGTAAATAATATTTAAAATAAAGATTAACAATATTTAAATATTATTTGATAATTAAATAAAAATGATAATTACCAATATAAATGTCAAAAAAATAAAAAATCATTTTTTTGTTTTAAATCAAAAACAAAGAAAAAAAAGAGAAATATATATTGAATTAAATAAAAAAGATAAAAACCATAAAATTAAACATTATGATTTTCTCTCTATTAACGAAATTAAAATAACTTTACAGATAAAGAAAATTCCTTGTTATTTTATTTTTTATAATTTAATTGAAGGTTATAAATTTGTAAAGCAGAGAGAAAATAATAGTATAGACTATAAAAATAAAAACGATATAAACGATAAAAACGATAAAAACGATATAAACGATATAAACGATAAAAAACTAATATTGTTACAATATAATAATAAATTAGACCATAATATTACAGAAACTAAAAATATATATGATTATCTTATTAATAGTAGCACAATTAGACAATTTATTTTTAATACATTATTTTTACATGAAACATTATTAGTTCGTTTAATTGAACTTAACGATAATAATATTTGTTTTTTAAACTTAAATGTCGAACATATTTTTATTGATAATAATAATTTAATGCTTGATGATTTCAGTAATAGCATAATAATATCAGAAATTAAAAATTGCGATAACGACAGCAATATAAACTACATTAAAAATATAGTTAATGGTTTAAACGATTATGCGTGTAAACCGTTAGAGATTCATATCTTATTTTATTTATTTAATAATAACATTAAAACCTTATCATATACATACATTATTGAAATAGTTGAAAATTACATTGAAAATTTTACGATACTTACTTTATTACCGAAAGAATTTGGAGATGAATATGAAAAAAAATGCATTGAAACATTAATGAAATATATTAATAAACCGCTGAATATAATAATAAATCATATTTTAAAGGGTTATAATACTTGGGATAATTTTAGTTTAAGTGTTATTTTAATTCATGTATATTGTTGTTTAAAAAATACAAACGAATTAAATGATACACCACCTATAACAGATTTAATAAATTATTTATGTAAAAATATTGACCCCAATTTTAGTAAGAGAGAAAGTTTAAATGAAAGTTTTGAAAAATTCAAAATTGTTAAATACGCACAGTGGGATTTCGTAAAAAATTTAAACGAAAATAATTTGAATAAATTGTTTGAAATGTTATCGTTGTAGTAATGTTATTTTATTTTAACGGTGTTTACGGGTTCCACGTCTTCTTTTTCCGCCTTTTAAAGTTTTTTTGCTGGAGTGTTTAGAAGTTTTATGTGATTTTGATGAACTGTGACCCATTTCACCCTTACGCTTACTTGCGTCCTTTAATGCTTGCTTAAAACTGTAATCGGGATTTTTTGAGTGTCCTTCTTCGTAAATTTTTTTAACGAACATATTCCATTCACTTGGCATATTATATAATTACACAATATTAAATATATTAATTATGGCTAATATTTTGTGAAAACGTTAAATTTTTATTTTTATTTTTAATTTTAATTTTTTATTTTAAAATAAAAAAATTGAAATAAATTATCTGTATTATGATAAAATAATACAAATAAGTCAGAAATGGTTAAAAACGTAAAAGGTGGAAATAAAGCTAAAGGTCAAGCTCGTAAATTTGCGACATCAAAAGGTAGTAGTGTTTTACGACTATCAGAAGACGAATTAGAAATTTATTGTAGAGTTGACAAAATTTTAGGCGGAGCAATGTGTTATGTAGTTGATTTGGACGGTAAAAAAAGATTATGTCATATTAGAGGTAAGTTTCGCGGTAGAGGTAAAAAAGATAATTTTATCGGAATTGGCTCTTGGGTTTTGGTTGGTCTAAGAGATTGGGAATGTGAAAAAAAAGAAGGCGATTCAAAGTTGGAAAATTGTGACTTACTTGAAGTCTACGCTGATCACGATAAGGAACGACTAAAAAGTACTGTAACGCATATTAACTGGAGTAGTTTTAATACAGATTACGGTACTTCATCAGAAGCACCAGAGTCTAATTTTGAGTTCGCTAACGAAAAAACTCAAGAATATTTGGATTTAATTGATGAACAATTAAATGCTGAAAAATCAGGAAAACAAACAGCTTTATTGGCTGATGATGATTTAGAAATTGACGCTGATGATATTTAAGTAATATAAATTTATCTATAAACTACATAAAAAATAAATATACCATAAAATTTAAATAATAACTATTTACAAATTTTTTTTGCGATCTCCTGTATTTATTTATAAAGTTTAAGCCTTTGAGATTTTATTTAATTAATATACACAATTTTGCTGTTAGGAGATAATTATTATTGAATACTTATTTTTAAGTTGTTTTGAAGCTATATTATTTATGTAAAATATATTAAAGACTTTATAATAATATATTTTAATATTACAATTTCATAGCTATTTATTAATTAATAAATGAATAAGTCTAAAACGAATTCTAGGTTTTCAGTTTTAATTGAAGACGACAATAAATTAACATCAAAAAATCAAAAAAATGCAACCAATAAAGAAACAAGCATTAAATTAAACGATAAAACAAAAAACATTGAGGAAAGCGAAAAAAAATTTAATGTATTTACTAGTGATGATATAAGTGGATACGATAAAAGTGGATACGATATAAGTGGATACAGCAGAAACAAAAACAGAAATAAAGAACCAGAAATAGTAAATAAAAAGAGCGAAGAAGAAATTAAACAAGCCAAAGAACAATTAAAAATACTTGAAGAAAATAAAAAGAGAGAAATCATACAAAAACAATTTTCTGATTTAAATTTTCCTGAATTAAATGTTGACAATAAAATAAACAATAGAATCATTAATGCATTATCAAATGACGGTAAAAATATGTGGAAAAAGTTTGAGTTTAAAAATGAAAATAATTTAAACGAAACACCAAAAATGACCAGCGAAAAACAGCAATTAGAAAAAGGATGGTGTAAATTATATTATGATAAAAATTCAAGAAAAACTATTATAGAAAATTATTCAGAAAGCGCAAATGAAGTTAGTGTGACAAATAATTTAGTTATATTATCAAATATAATTGAATATAACGAAAAGAGAAAAAATACACATATTAAACTATGGGGACAACATGAATGGGATAATATGTTTTCAATGGTAAATTATGATAACGAATATTTCGATAAATTGGATGAAATATATAAATTTAATAGTTATGAAGAAAATGATGATTTTAATGGCAATTAATTAATAACAAAATAAAGAAATATTCTTACATTAAACTTATAAACTTTTTTTTATTGTCTTGAAAATGTATTGTTAATAATCTTATTAAAATACCGTCGTTTGTTGTTGCATAAATTTTTTTTTCGTTATTGTTTTTATTTTTTTCCTTTGTTAATGATTTAATGCCATTTTTCATAATATATGTATCGTCTCCATTAAACCCGTATGAATTCGATAAATTATGGTCAAACGTACATTTTTCACCATTTATAATAATAATGTCATTAAGGTCTTCAACATCGATTATGTTTTCAGAATATAACAGATAATATAATGTCATATCGCAAATTCCACCGCTTATATTGTTTTTTTTATGCCAATCAATCTTGGGTTTAATCAAGTAAAATTTAGTTTTATTTTCATAAATATCAAAGCATAATTGTATAAATTTTTCGCAAAATTCTTTATTCAATAATGCGTTATGAACACAACCTACCATGTTATATTCATTGTTTTTTTGTGCATGTTTTTGTATTGAGTAGCAAATATTTTTATTAAAAGTTATATTTTCTAATTTTTCATATAAAACGCAGTCGCTATCAAGGTGAAAAATATCTTTAATATTCTCTCTAATCAATAATTCATAAATATAAAATATTCTTAAAAAACAAAATAATTCATAATTATGCAAATTTGTTGAATAATTTATAAAACATTTAATAAATCTTATTATGTTAGGTGATGTAAATTCATCCATTATAATATGTTTTACGTTACTATTTGATAAAAACAAATTTTTATTAAATTCATCTCCAATGACATACACAAAATTAAATTTTGAGTTTACATTAACGCAGTCTATAAAATAATCTTGACTACCTTTATGAAAAATAACAATTGATTTATTTGACATTATATAACTATATATTTATGTTAATTGCTATTTTTAAGTTTATAAAATTTTACATAATTAGTTTAAAAATATATTGTATTATATGAGTTTAATATAATATATTATGGAAAGCATATTAGATGATAATTGGATAAATAACTTTGAACAAACTGACAAGTTATATCAAGATTATTATAAGGATAATTTATATTATATAAATTTAAGGTTTATATATGTAAATTTAAATAATGAAATTGATAAAATAAAACAAGAATCATTTGTTTTAACTACAGCAAATTACATATCGAGAGAAGAAATACTTAAAATGCTTAAAAATAATTTAATCGACAACGGTAAACACTATAGTTTATTTTCTATATTAAAATATAATTTTACGCTTAATACTGATGAAGTTCCGTATTTTTTAAATAACGGAAATAATGAAAGAAAAGAATATGAAGAAAGAAAAGAATATGAAGAAAAATATTTAACTATAATTAAAAATATAGACGCTATATCGTTTGATAAAAGTATTACAATGTTTCAAGATTTAAATGACCTAATAATGGTTTTCCGAGAAAAATTGGAAATAAAAAAAACAGACCACCATAATATGACAAAAAAAATTAATATTAACAATAATTATAGAAAAACAATTAAAAAACGATATAAAGATTAATAAATATATTTATTAAATGTCATCTTTAATTCAAGCATTAGATAATAAATTCAATAATATTGATATAAATAATAAATTATCAAATATTCAATTTGGTGAAAATGGACATGCCGAATATAGATGGTCTACAGAAATAAAAGACAAGATTGTTCAATTAAACTTTCAATTAACTCGCATTAGAAGCGATAATGAACTAGTTAACGTAACATTAATACATAAACAATTATTATATGAAATCGTTGAATTATCAAAAAAACCAAATATTAATGTTGATGAATTAAATAGTGATTTATTGATGCTCTATAAAATGGTAGGTTTTACAAGAGACATTATTGGGGGAAAGGGGGAATATAAGTTAACTTATATGATGATTAATAATTGGTATAATATTAGTCCTGACTTAGCTAAGTATGCTATAAATTGTCTTGTAAGTTTACCCAATGGTCAACATCCATATGGTTCTTGGAAAGATATTAAATATTTTTGTGATTATTGTTATACTGAAAATAAAAACCGTAAACATCCTTTAATTCAACACTGTATTGAATTATTAAATCAACAATTACGTATTGATTTTGAATCGTTTAATAATTCGGAAAATAAACCACATATTAATATTTCATTAGTTTCAAAGTGGATCCCGAGGGAAAGTACAAAATATAATTGGTTGTATGAGCAATTAGCTACTAATTATTTTGTCGATTATTTCAAAAAAAATAATAACGATACTCAATACCAAAAAGCGTTGCTAAAAGCAAAAACTAATTACAGGAAAATTTTATCCACTTTAAATAGACATTTAGATACATTACAAATTAAGCAGTGTTCAAATAACTGGTCAAGCATTAACTTTAACAACGTTACGTCTGTTTCTATTGCAAAACAAAAAAATGCTTTTCTTAACATTAACAATAGTGGAAAAATAAGGTATAATTTTAACCAAGATAGAATTTTATGTTCAGAAAATTTTAATCAGTTTATAAATTCTAAAATAAGTAGCGGAAAAAATATTAAAGGAAAACGCGTAAGTATGGTTGATTTTTCAAAACAAGCTTTAAAACTAATTAGAGATAATATGGGCGATAGTACTGAAATTAATGAACAAAATAAATTATTGGGAGACTTATTAAACTTACAATGGAGAGATAACTCAACTCAAAATTCCCCATTAGGAAAAATGATAACAATGGTTGACGTATCTGCATCAATGGACGGAGACCCACTTTACGCTGCATTAGCTCTCGGTATTCGAATTGCCGAAAAATCTATACTCGGTAAAAGAGTTTTAACTTTTAGCAATAATCCAAAATGGTGTGATTTAAGAGACTGTTATGATTTTATGTCGTCTGTCGAAAAAATAATTAGCTCCGATTGGGGTTGTAACACTAATTTTTACTTAGCGTTAAATGTGATCCTTGACGCAATAATAGCAAGTAAGCTTTCACAAGAAGAAACCGAGGATATGGTTTTAGTTATTTTATCTGATATGCAAATCGACGAAGGTGGAAATAATTGTAACGTAAAAACTCTATATGAAACTATGGAGATTAAGTACGCTGAAGCGGGATTAAGAATTATTGGTAAACCGTATAAACCACCACATATTTTATTTTGGAATCTAAGGTCTACTGGTGGATTTCCAAATTTATCATCACAAAAAAATACGTCAATGATGTCAGGGTTTAGTCCTGTTTTATTAAATACGTTTTGTGACCTTGGTATGAGCGCTCTTAAATCATGTACACCTTTTTTTGTCTTAGAAAAAGCGCTAAATAATGATAGATATAAAATTATGGAAGATGAATTTACATTACATAATTATATTTTACGTAACAACTGTTGTCCAATTAATTTGTCTTAATGTTTGTTCGTCAAAAACAGCTAATTTTGACAAATTATCGTTGACACTATAACATACTAATAATTTACCGTCTTTTTCTTCAAGTCCAATACAAAATTCAATTCTTAAACCTTCAAACTTAAATTTTTCTGAATATTTTTTTAAATTCATATTATCGTCAAAAACAGCAAAAAAATGAAAATAATTACCAGATTCATTAGTATGGACAATAAACCATATTTCATCGTTATAATTTAGTCCGCATGTTGATCCTCTAGCATTAATAAATTTGTCTGGCATTTGTTTTTGCTCCATTAAAATTAAATTATTATTGTCATTATCAATATTACACATTTGTAACGGAAACCATTTATAAATTATTTTAAGTTCACCATTAAATTTAAAATAAACCCAATTTTTTTCTGTTCCCTGATTATTAAACGTTACATTTAGAAATTTTTTATTTGTTATTTTATTATTTTCATAATCATAATCACCAGTTACCACTGTTATTTTTTTATTATTTTCTGATGTACCAATTATTTTTATAGTTCCATTATAGTTAAAAATCCTTATGTCTTCTATACCTATTACGGTTTTATCGTATATATTTATGTTTTTGCTTATTTGAGGTAATAAATCCGGTATAATAAGTTTATCTTCACTGGTTTTTTTGAGTTCATTATTTAATTTAAATACTTTATTAACTGTTATAAAAATTTTCTTATTATTTATATTTTTATTTGTGTAATATTTATTATTGATAATTAAATAATTAATTAATCTAAAAATAACCATATATTCATTATTGTTGTCTTTAACAATTGAAAAACTTCCTGAATAAAAATTTATTCCGTATAAATTATTATAATTTGTAAAATTTAATACATTTATCGGTTTAATTATTTTACTGGAGGTATTGTTATTGTTATGTATATTGTTATTGTGTATATTATTGTGTGTAGCGTTATGTAAATTGTTATTTGCGTTTTTGCGGAAACGATTACTGTATGTATATTTTATGTTTCTAAATTTTATTTTATTATAATTTAATGTATTATTTAATAATAACTGTAATTGTCTAATTAATTTCATTTATAATATATTATAAATAAACTTAATAAAGTATAACTTAATAAATTATAACTTAATAAAGTATAAATCAATAAAATAATATTTTCGGAGATATCATAATTTTTGCTCCTGAGTTTTTTGTAGCTAAAATATGGAATGTCCTATGTTCACAATCTTCATATCGTCCATCAACAGTAATGTATTTTTTAAATACTAAATTAGAACCCGTTATATTTTTATGTGCATTTAGATTATTTTTCGGTATAATATCTAATCTTATTCTACCGTCATAATACGTGTTTAAAAATTTACTTGTCTTATATATTGAAAATCCGTTAAAAGATGAAATACAATTAACTAATTTATCGTTTTTTTCTGCTATCTTCAATAATTTATCAATATAATTTTGTATTATGTTGTAATTTTTATCGTTATTATTAAAATGGTTATAGCTAAAACAATAAGGGGTTATGGACAATGCCCAAATATCATAATATTTTGGTAAAGTGTTAAATGAAAGTCCATCCCAATTTTCTCTCTTTAAGTAATATTTTAAACTTTCAATATTTACTTCTTTACAGTTTACGTCGTCACAATCCATCATTATAAAAAATGGAAATTTGTCACTATTTTTTTTTACGTAATCTAAACAAAAATTACGTGCTATCGCTAGGTTATGTGTTCTAAATTTTGATACTGGTTTATTATTAACATAAAATAATAATTTATTGTTTTCTTTTTGGTAATTTGTTAAAATTTGTAATGTATCGTCGCTTGATTCGTCGTAGTAAATTATAATAGTATAATCATCAAATATTTTACCGATCTGTTCCATATTTTCCAATACTTTTTTTAAATATGGAGCGCAATTTTTAACTGGTCCGCATATACAGCAATTCATTATTATAATTAATATAATAAAAGTAACATAATAAAGTAATAAAATAAACTATTTAATTGTTTATTACTTTACGTTTTTTGTTTTCTTTATAAATATAAAAAATTGAATTATATTTTATACTTTTACAATAAAGTAAATAATATATAAATTAAAATGTTTACAGTAGTTACGGTAAGGTTTAATGATGAAACATTAACAAAAAATTATTTTTATAGACAAAAAAGAAATTTAAACTGTTTATATTGTTCGCCTTATGAATTATCACCAAAAATAGATTTAGATTCGCCTGTGTTTGTTATTGAAATGAATAATTCAACAAATAAAATAACCGGAATAGGTTTAATTAAAAATAAAATAGTTACAGATAAATACTATAAGGTTCATGATGATGCAAATACAAATAGATTTATTTATATCGGTAAATATCACTTAGATAGAGAGAAAATTGAAACCGAAAATCCTGAGTTAGTATATGTTTTGGATGAAATTCTTTTTAAGGGTAAAACTCACTCAAAAAGAGGTCTTGGATTAACAAAATTACCAGATAACGTTTTAAAATTTGATATATGTAAAAATATAGATATTAAAAAAGAAATTCGTGACCTATTCATTCATAATTTTAGAGAAAATAATGATTGTTCTAATAATGATAGTAATTTATAAATAATTTAAAATTTTATACAACGATAATTTATATAACTGGCGTTATAATTATAAATATAATTAACAATATAATTATAAATAATATTTTTTATTAAAAACATTATTTATATTATTTTATGTCAGATATAGATACTAACGTCGAAAATTATTCATTATCAGAATTATTAGTTATTTTAAATATTGACAATGTTGAACCAAATGAAATAACGAAAAAAACAAATTATTTAATTAATAAATATAAAACAAAAAACCCCGAGTTATCTGTTTTTTTTCAAAATGTACAAAGCCAATTATTACAATATTCGCAAGGTTTAAGTGAATATGAAGAAGACTCTGAAGCTGATTATAAAATTAACGTTGAAGGATTTAATAATATGTCAATGTCAATGTCAAATGAAGCAATTTATCCTGTTGGGGAGAGACAAATTTCAGACTGGTATCAAAATGAATATCTAACTCAAGATGATGAAAATCAAACGAATAAAATAACAAATAGACAACAAAAAATAAATGTCTTCGGTAATAACCACAGCACAATGAATCGCGAACAAATTGCTACTACAGATACATATCAAGTTCCAGTAAAACAAGACTCATTAAATCCAAATCTTAAAAATACAATTAGTCGTTTTATTAATCTAGATAGTCAATTTCGTCAATATTCAAACGGAATATCATCAAGCTCAACTGATTATACGTTAGATTTATCGGATACACTAAAAGATGCAATAAGCATAAGATTATATTCTTATCAAATTCCATATAGTTGGTATACAATTGATATTGCTTATGGTAATACTTGTTTTTGGATAAGTGACCCAAGTTCTAACAATATTGTAAATATTTCAGTTACTCCCGGAAATTATAATCAAAGCGGATTTATTTCGCAATTAAACACATCATTTAGTCAAGCGGGTTTTCTTTTTCCGTCAACAATACCCGTAAATACGCCAGCATCATTAAATAATAATAACGGAATAATAACATTAAACTTATATGGCGGTACATGGTCAGACGGTTACGGTAACGCATTTACAATATCGACTAACACAAAAATAATTTTCTATGATTTTACTGGAATTTTACAGTGTAATAATTCATGTTTAAGCAAAACAAACAGTTATTTTAATAACACACTTGGATGGATAATGGGTTATAAGTTACCTTATGTGTTTGTTGACCCAAGCGGTAATTCGGCATCATCAATCTTAGATTTAAATGGTCCGAAGTATTTGATTTTAGTAATTGATGATTTTAATCAAAATCATGTAAACAATAGTCTTGTTTCTATATCGCAATATTCTAACACGTTAAAAATGCCGTCATATTATTCTCCAGACTTACCTTATACTTGTGTAACACCAGGACAACAATTTAATGGTGCTGGAAATAATTTGGAACAATTAGTTTCCGGTGTCATTGAACAATCTTTATTTGATGAACAAACTACAGACGCGCAAAATGGTCTATTAATAGCAGGAAAATATCAACAAGATTATGCTACAACACAACAAGTTTTACCAAGTGCACCAAGAACATTAACAGCATCACAAATATATACAATTAACTCCATAAATAATAACAACAATAATTTAACAAATTATTTATCGAAGGCACCTACATCATCGGATATATTAGGCATATTACCGATTAAAACATCAACAGGAGTTCCAACTGGTTCATTAATAGTTGATTTTAGTGGTTCATTACAAGATAACGTTAGAAATTATTTTGGTCCAGTTAATATAGAGAGAATGGCTGTAAAATTATTAGACGATAAAGGTAATGTTTTAAATTTAAATGGTAATGATTGGTGTGTTACACTTGTTTGTGATTGCTTATATCAATATTAAATTTCTCTCTATAATTTATAACCAAAATATTATGAACGAAACAAATATACTCTTAATTAAAAATAGTTTAATTAATTTATTCGATAAAATGGGTGGTTACGGAACATTAATTCTTTTAATCAGTTCTAACTATTTTTTGTGGAATAAAAAAAATTTATGGTTTTATTATAATGTCGGTTTTTTTATCAATGTTATTTTAAATTTAATTTTAAAGTTCTTTTTTAAACAACCTAGACCCAGTATAGATGAAAAATTATTTAGAATAGCATTACAAAATGGTGAGAGATTTATTTATAAGAATGGAATACCTTACGATATATTTGGTATGCCTTCTGGACACGCACAAAACGCTATTTTTACATTATTTTATGTTTATTTAGCCACAAAAAATATAAATTTATTTTATTTTCAACTTATCATTGTATTGATAACTGTTTTACAGAGATATGTTTTTAATCATCATACTTTATTTCAACTAATAGTTGGTTCAATAATAGGACTAATAATATCACATTTATTTTATTCATTTGCACAACAAAATTTAATGGGTAAAATTAGAGAGAAAATAGATGATTTTGGACCCATATAAAATAAACTTCTATATTAATTATGGCTTGTCCTGGAAACGCGAATTTAACTGTTTATAGTTCAAACGATTATTTATATAGTCAATTTTATAGCTCTATAACTCAACAAAATCAATCATATAATCCATTAAAACCAAATTCAAGTAGGAATTGTAGAAAATATAAATCTTTTATTCCTAGTTTTTCCCCGATAATAAATATATTATCTACAAATGTATCTTATTCAAATACTTATTCACGAGTATATGTGGGCGGTTCAAATTTTTTTTCAAACGGAACAACATATATCAATTTTGGTCCATTTACAAATATACCTGTGACATATTATAGTTCATATAATATTTCTTTTGTTGTTCCTTTAAACGCAATACCAGGCGTTTATAATGTTGTCGCTGTAAATATTTATAACGGTAATTTTAGCAACAATAAAAATAACACTTATCCTGCAAATTTAAATTATTCAAATTCATTAACTTACACTATTGTATGATAACATTTAATTTAATAATAACATTTAATTTAATAATATTTAATTTAATAATATTTAAAAGTAATAATATTATTAATATTTATTTAATTCTATAATAAATTAACATTTGATATGATTTCATAAAATTCCATTTTAAATATGTTTTGTCGTAATCTTGTGATCCTTCAAAAGTCCACGTAAAATCTTTATCGTTTATATGTTTTTTCCAATCCATTTTAACAAGACGATGATAACTCATACCGTCATAACCGTAATCTTCTTTTTCACATGTTATCATCGCACAAAAATGTTGTTTTGAAATGTCTCTAACGATTACACTATCTAATTTATAAACCGCTTTTTCATAAGAAAACAATAGGGGTTTATCCTTTATTTTTTCCGAGTCATTATCGTATATTTCGAACACAAGAATATGTGGATATTTATGTTTGTCATCAGTATATTGTTTTATATTTTTTATTTCATTTTTCCAATTTTCTGTTATGTTCCTTAGCAAAACTAGAGTTAAGGCATTATTTTTTAAATAATCAATAATACCAATATAATATAATATTGGATTTGATGCTTCGTCGACATCAACAATTGCAGAATGTATTCTTTTATAATTTGCCGGTATAATATCATATATTTTTTTTATTATGTTATTAGTATTAAATGAATATGAATATTTATTACCGGTTAAACATGAATCAATAGCAAAGTTTAACAAGGCAAATGCGTTTTGTAGTTGTTCTGTCATTTCTATTCCATTAATTTGTTTACCTTCAATCATAAGTTGTCTTAAAAAATGAAAAAATTTACGTCCTTTGTCGCTTACAAAAAAAGATACAAACATCGTATTAAACCAACAATTAGCAAGAATTTGTTTAGGAGGAATAATCAATTCAGGATTTATATGTTTATTTGCCGATAAATTTATTAATAATTGTTTTTTTGCTTCGTTTTCATTGTAATTAAAACATTTATCGTTTATTAAGAGCTTAAGTGGTTCTTTATATTGATATGCTTCTTTTATATTACAAGCATTTATTTCTTCTCTCTGTGTTGTTTTAAGGGTTACCAGTTGACGGTTAACAGTTGGACTATAAGACTTACTAGTTTTTGTTGTTTTATGAAATCCTAAACCAAATGGTTTTTTATTGGTTTTTTTTTTACTTAAAGAACGTTGCTTATTATATTTTTCATTTTTACTCAGTTTACGATTAGACTTACGTGATTTATTCATATAAATTAATAATATTTTTATTTATTATATGGGAGCAGGTATATTACCAACTTCATTGTATAAAGGTAAGATTTATTTTTTGTTCGGTAAAGAAAATAAATATGAGGATTCAGCACCAGGATTTTCGGATTTTGGTGGTGGCACTGATAATTCCGAGTCATACTTAGAAACAGCAGTAAGAGAAGCAGGAGAAGAATTTACGGGATTTTTAGGAAATGACACTGACATAAGAAAACTATTAAACCGTCACGGAACATACAATATAGATTATAAAACTGACGGCCATAAATTATACCGTATGCATATTTTTCCGTTTGAATATAATGAATGGTTACCGTATTACTACAATAATAATCAAAAATTTTTACAAAAACGATTGGACCCTAAAATATTTAAGACAACAAAAATTTTTGAAAAAGCAGAAATTAAGTGGGTTTGTATTGATGACATAAAAAAAATGCGCCCTCAATTTCGAAGTTATTTTCAAAATATAATTGATATGATTTTAACACAAAAAAATGATATTATAAAATTTATTAAAAAAAGCAAAATAGAAAAAAATACCATTACCAGAAAAAATTTAAAGTCTTTAAAGAAACGTTATACTATTAAAAATAATTAATAAATGTAAAATATTCATAAAATTTTACATTTAGTAAAAAATAAAAATTTGTCTTATTTTTTAATATTTATATTAATTATATGTCGGACTATTACAACTCTAATTTAGTTAGTTCACAAGAACTTTTAATTGTTTCTGACAATTACGGTGGAACTGATGTTGATTTAGAAATGAGTGTCTATGGTGCTTTAATTCAAAATGATATCTCTCTATACTCAAATCCAGATCCAACAAACATAACTCAAAATAACGTTTATTTTGGCAATGACTTAATGATTTTAAATCAAAACCCTGAGTTTTTAGGTGAAAATTGGGCATTGAGAGCACAACATAATTTTAATGATACTCCTGATGCGTCATATACAACTTTTGATGCTGTTATTGGAGCAATGCAAAATAATGTTGTTGTTGACCAAACAGTTAGCACAAACACAGAAACAGCTCCATATTATGATGCAACAGTAACTTTTGATTTTAGTGATGGAATTAATGGACAACTTTACAATGAACAAAAACAATTGCAAA
>Ga0194129_10004324_pt1 | contig 19000 bp, 16 predicted proteins | sample TA2KigCa35mmetaG_FD_150862 | JGI IMG/M metagenome (GOLD analysis project Ga0194129, IMG submission 150862) | Freshwater microbial communities from Lake Tanganyika, Tanzania - TA2015038 Kigoma Deep Cast 35m | ecosystem: Environmental > Aquatic > Freshwater > Lake | place: Tanzania: Lake...
AACCGCGCCGGAGTGCTCCGGCCCCGCGACCACTTCATCAGCGTCGCTCGCTGCTCAACCGTCAGAACAACTGGCTTGGCAACACGCATGACGGAATCCTCCATGAGTTGAGGATTCAACGGCACTGACAGCAATAAGTTGCGTTATTTCGGAGACACTACACTAGAAGTAGAACGGGATGCCGTGCTCCTTGAAATACGCCTTCTGCTCGGGGAGAAACTCGTCGCCGAGCCTCTCGAAGCCGCCATCCGCGCGAAACGTCGCCAGGAACTCGTTGATCCGACGACGAAGGTCCTCGTTGCCCTGCTTCAGACCCACCGCCCACGACTCCCGCTTGAACGGGGCCAGCGCGGCCCGCGTCTTGGCGGGATGCCTGCGGTGGTTGGTGTAGACCGACATCGAGTCGTAGACGAAGGCGTCGGCGCGGCCCTGCACCACTTCGAGGACGGCGGCCGCCTCGGTGTCGAGCACGAGCATGCGGGCCCGTTTCAGGGACGTCGCCGCCCACTGCTGGCCGGTCGTGCCCTGCTTGACCGCGACGACCCGGCCGGCCGCGTCGAGATCGGCCGCGGAGGTCACGGGCGACTTCGCGGCGATCAGCAGGGCCAGGCCGGTCTCGAGGTAGGGATCTGAGAACGCGATCGACTTCGCCCGCTCCGGGGTGGCGGTCATCGAGGAGATCACGCAGTCGACGTGGCCCGCCTTGAGAGCGGGGATCAGGCCGTCGAAGGCGATGTTTTCGATCTTCACCGGCCGGCCAAGATGGCCGCCGAGCGCCTCGGCGAGCCGCACGCTCACGCCGGTCGGACGCCCCTGCGGGTCGGTCATCTCGAAGGGCGGGTAGGAGAGTTCCATGCCCACGCGCAGCGGTTCGCCGGCACCGGCCAGGCAGGACCACGCTGCGGTGAGCCATGCCGCCAGCAGGAGCGAAGCGTTGCCCGTCATGGGCGGCAGTGTACCTTCCGCCGCCATGCGGGTGCGTCAGCCGCGGCGACCGCCGGTCGGCAGGCCCAACTGGGTGCGCCGTTCCTCCATGGCGCGCCGGTACTCCGTCTGCCGGGCCCGCTGCTCGGGGGTCGACTGGTCGATGCGCCGCTTGCTGCGCTCGTTCCACGCCTCCTGAGTGCCACCGCCACGAGGACCTCCGCCACCGCCCGGGCCTCGACCTCCGGGGCCTCCGTCCCCGGGCCCACGGCCGCCCCCGGGAGGTCCGCCGGCTGCCTGCTGTCCACCTTGTCCGCGGCTCGGGTCACGCTTCTCGCGCTCGGCCTGCCACTGCTTCCGCCGCTCCTCCTCCGCCTTGATGCGGCGGTCCAGCTCCGCCTGCCGCTTGTCCGCGGGAAGCGCGAAGTACGACGCCAACTCCGCCCGCTCGCGTGCCTCCCAGAGGCGGCCCATCTGCTGGCCGACCTGCTCGCGGTACTGCGGAGGAACCTGGCGCATCTTGTCGAACATCGCCCGGCCGCTCGGCGAGGAGCCGAATGGAACTTCGCCACGGGCGATGCGATCGTACTCCGCCACCTGCTGGTCGACGGCCTGCCGGATCTCGGCGATCGCCTGTGGAGACGAGAAGAAGCCGAACGCCCAGAGCACCGGCAGGGCGATCAGGGTCAGGAGAACCGCGACCGCCGCCGCTCTCTTCAGCCACCGTGCGGCCGCCCCCCGACCGTTCCGCTCCGCCGCCAGGGCCGCGACGGCACTTCGCCGGTCGGTCGTGGATGCCATGCCTCACCTCTCTCCAGATGCACCGGTGGCATCGGCGCAGGCCGACTGCCTGCCGCTTCAACGGTCGAGCCGGAGCGGAGTTGCGTCCGTTCGACTCGTTCCCGGGAAACTCGCGGATCAGCGGCGAAAAAACGCTTGTCATACGGGTCACACGTGATCCTCGCGTTGCTTCAGCACCGCCGCCGGCCGCTCTCGGGTTCCATGATCCGCAGGAACGAGGCTGCAGGCCCGAGCCCGTGCCACGTGTGGCCCAGTCCCCATCGCTTACGCGATTGGGGCTTCCGGTGCGGGGTCTGCGGCGGTGCGCCGCGGGTTGAAAACCCGCGCTCCTCTCGGCACGGGCGGCCCCGAGCCCGCGAACGCGCGAGGCTCCTCTGTGACCCGTATCAGACGCCCCGCAGGCCGGCGTCCAGCACCTCGAGCATGAAGTCGGCATCGGCCGCCGACAGGCACATCGGAGGCTTGATCCGCAGCACGTTCCCGTGGAGGCCCCCCTTGCCGATCAGCAGGCCCAGCTCACGACACCGCTCGAAGACCCGGGCGCACTCCTCCTTGGCGGGGGCTTTCGAGGCCTGGTCCCTGACGAGTTCGATGCCGAGCATCAGCCCGAGGCCGCGGACGTCGCCGATCAGGTCGTGCCGGCTGGCCAGATCCTGGAAGCCCGCCTTCAGCCTCGCGCCGATGCGGGCGGCGTTGGCCCGGATGCCATCGTGGTCGATCACCTCGAGCACCGCGCGGCCCTGCGTGCAGGCCACGGGATTGCCGCCGAAGGTGTTGAAGTGGATCCGAGACTGCAGGGTCTGGGCGATCGCCGGCGTGGTCACGACCGCGGCGAGGGCGACGCCGTTGCCGATGCCCTTGGCCATGGTGACGATGTCGGGGATCACGCCCTGCGTCTCGAAGCCCCAGAAGTGGGAGCCGGTGCGGGCGAATCCCGACTGCACCTCGTCGGCGATGCACAGGCCGCCGGCCGCGCGGACGTGTTCGTAGGCCGACTTCAGGTAGCCGTCCGGGAACACGACGGCTCCCCCCACGCCCTGGATGCTCTCGGCGATGAAGGCGGCCACCCTTCCGGGCGTGCCGAACTCGATCAGGTTCTTCACGTCGGCGGCGTACTTCGGGCCGGCATCGGGATCGTCGTAGCCGTACGGCCCGCGAAGCCGGTCCGGAAAGATCGCGTGGTGCACGCCGAAGGAGTGCGGCACGTTGAACTTCCAGGTGTGGTGGCTGGTCAGACCCATCGTCTGCATGCTGCCACCGTGGTAGCAGTTGCGGAGCGCCAGCACGTCGAAGTTGCCCGTGTAGGCCCGGGCCATCAGGATCGCGAGATCGTTGGCCTCGGAACCAGAGTTCGTGAAGTAGCAGACCTTGAGGTCGCCCGGCATTCGGGCCGCGAGGTCGCGGGCATACTCCGCGATGCAGGGATTGAGGTAGATGGTCGTCGTGTGCTGCAGGATCTCGTTCTGGCGGTTGACGGCCGCGACGATCCGTGGATGGCAGTGACCGACGCTGACGGTGACGATCCCGCCGAAGCCGTCGAGGTAGCGGCGGCCCGTTTCGTCGTAGAGGTACTGCATGTGCCCCTCGACGATCATCAGGGGCTCCTTGTAGTAGGTGAAGATCGCGGGATTGACGAACTGCTTCCGCAGCGCGAGCACGTCCTGCTTCGAGGGACCGGCATAGGCCCGGGGCCTGTGGTCGCACGGCGGAAGGGCGGGGGTAGACGGTGCGATGGTGGCCAAGGGGGCCTCCTGTCATCGGGGCGGCTAGGAGCGGGGAAACAGCGGACGGACGATCGAGTAGACCACGAACGCGAGGGTGAAGCCCGTGAACCAGGCGTAGTGGTAGCCGGCCACCAGCCAGCCGGGAAATGCCGATTCGGCTGCCGCCCCGATCCGCACCAGGAAGCCGGGCAGGTTGGGCAGCACCGCGAGGATCAAGGTCGCGAAGGCGACCACGCTGAACCCGCCCGTGTACCGGTATTCGCCGGTCGTCCGGTAGAGATCCCCGACCAGGAGGCGGCATCGTCGCCAGACGAAGTAGTCGGCGATCATGATGCCGGCGATCGGCCCGAGCAGGGCGCTGTAGCCGATCAGCCAGGTGAAGATGTAGCCGCTCGGGTCCTGGTACAGCTTCCAGGGAAACATCAGCACGCCGATCGCCGCGGTGATCAGGCCGCCGGTGCGGAAACTGACGAGCCGCGGGGCCAGGGCCGCGAAGTCGTTGGCGGGAGAGACCACGTTGGCCGCGATGTTGGTGGAGAGCGTCGCCACCACGAGCGTGATCAGGGCCAGCGCCGACAGCCAGGGATTCCCGAACGTGGCGATCACCTGCACCGGATCCCAGATCGCCTCACCGAAGATCACGACCGTGGCGCTGGTCACCACGATCCCGATGAAGGAATAGAAGGTCATCGTGGTGGGCAGGCCGACCACCTGGCCGATGACCTGGTCGCGCTGTGAACGGGCGTAGCGGGAGAAGTCGGGGATGTTGAGCGAGAGCGTCGCCCAGTAGCCGATCATCGCCGTGACCCCCGAGCCGAACACCGGCCAGAACTCGGCGGCCGACCTGAACTTCGCCGGCTGGGCGAAGATCGGACCGAATCCGTGGGCGGCCTTCCAGGCCCAGCCGACCAGGGCCAGGCCGACCACGAGCAGGAACGGTGCGCTGGCTGCCTCCATCCACTTGATCGATTCCATGCCGCGGACGATGAACCACACGTTCACGGCCCAGAAGATCATGAAGCAGAGGAACTCGCCGGCGGAGATGCCGAGCACGGGCAGCGGCTGGCGGGCCGCGGGGTCGAAGCCCAGGATCACGGCCGCCGTCGCGTAGATCGCGGCCCCACCCACCCAGGTCTGGATCCCGAACCAGCCGCAGGCCACCAGCCCCCGCATCAGGGCCGGCACGTTGGCCCCGCGGGTGCCGAACGGCGCCCGGAGCAGCACCGGAAAGGGAATGCCGTAGAGCGTGCCGGGATGGGCATTGAGCGTCATGGGCACCAGCACGATCGCGTTGCCCAGAAAGATGGTGAGCGTCGCCTGCCACCAGTTCATGCCCTGCTCAATGAGGCTGGCGGCGAGCGTGTAGGTGGTGATGCAGACCGCCATCCCGATCCACAGGGCGGCGACGTTCCACCACGTCCACGTCCGCTTCTCCTGCGGAACGGGCGCGAGGTCCTCGTTCCAGAGCCGCGGGTCGTGGGATCTATTCCGGGTCATGACCGCCGGCTCCGCAAGGGCTCCCTCGACTTGTCTCATCGTCCCGGACCGCACCCTACGAACACGTCGGCCGCCGCTCCAGGAACCGCCCCCGGCCGACCGTCCCGCAGAATCGCCCATCGCGGACAGCCACCTCACCGCGAACGGTGACCACTGCCGGCCGCCCCTCGATCGCCCAGCCCTCGAAGGCGTTGTAGTCGACCGCCTGCGTCTGTGTCTTCGCGGAGATCGTGCCCCGGTAGTCCGGATCGTAGATCACGAGGTCGGCGTCGGCCCCGGGCTGGATCACGCCCTTCCGCGGCCAGAGATCGAAGATCTTCGCCGCGTTGGTGCTGGCCACGGCGACGAACTGCTGGGGGGAAAGGCGGCCGGCCTTCACGCCGTGGGTCCAGAGCAGGTTGATCCGGTCCTCGATCGACGGGATCCCGTTGGGGATCTTCGTGAAGTCGTCCCTGCCCATCGGCTTCTGGGTTCGGAAATCGAAGGGAGCGTGGTCGGTGCCGACCGTCTGCACGAGCCCGCTCGCCAGGCCGTCCCAGAGCACCTGCTGGTTCGCGCGGTCGCGGAGCGGCGGCGACATCACGTACTTGGCCCCTTCGAAGCCGGGCTTCTCGGCCCAGGTCTTGTCGAGCACGAGGTACTGGATGAGGGTCTCGACCGACACATCCACGCCCCGCAGGCGGGCGGCCACCGCCGCCTCCAGGGCCTCGCGGCAGGAGAGGTGGACGACGTAGACGCGTGCCCCGGTGAGTTCGGCGAAGGTCATCAGGTGGTGCACGCCCTCGGCCTCGACGCGGGGCGGCCGGCTGTCGTGATGGGCGTCCGGCCCGGTGCGGCCGGCCGCGAGCAACTGCCGCTGCAGCTCGGCGACGAGGGTCTCGTTCTCACAGTGCGCCGTGACCACCACGCCGAGATCGCGGGCGAGCGCGAGCGTCCGCCAGAGCTCGGCGTCGTCCACGCCGAAGGCCCCCTTGTAGGCGAGAAACACCTTGAAGCTGCCGACGCCCGCCCGGACGATCTCCCGCAGCTCGGCCGCCGCCGCATCGTCGAACCGGGTCACACCCATGTGGAAGGTGTAGTCGCAGCAGGCCTTCCCTTCCGCCTGCCGGCGCCAGAGCGCGAAGCCCTCCGCGGCCGACATGCTCCGCGCGGGGCAGACCATCTCGAAGATGGTCGTCGTGCCCCCCACGAGGGCCGCCTTGGTGCCGGTCTCGTGGTCGTCCTTGGAAAACGTGCCCATGAAGGGCAGGTAGATGTGCGTGTGAGGATCGATGAAACCCGGAAACACGTGCCTGCCGGCCGCGTCGATGATCTCGGCGCCGGGCGGCGGGGCGATGCCCCGGTCGATGCGGGCGATGGTCTCCCCGTCGCAGAGGATGTCGGCCGTGAAGCGGCCGTCGGCGTTGACGATGTCGGCGTTCTTGATCAGCAGGGACATGGGCACGTCTCACGGTGTCAACGATCGGCCCAGATCGTCCCCTCGCCGTAGCTGAACCACCGCGTCGTGGTCACCTTCTGCTGCGTGAAGAAGGCCACGCTCTCGCGGCCCTGGAGGTGCAGGTCGCCGAAGAACGAGGCATGCCAGCCGCTGAAGGGGAAATACGCCATCGGGGCCGGCACGCCGATGTTGATCCCGACCATGCCCGCCTGGACGCGGTGGCGGAACTCGCGGGCCGCCTTGCCGCTCCGCGTGAAGATCGCCGCCCCGTTGCCGTAGGGAGACGTGTTGGCCAGCTCGATCGCGGCGTCGAGATCGTCCATCCGCACCACGTTGAGGACCGGCCCGAACACCTCCTCCTTCATGGTCACCATGTCGGGCCGCACGTGATCGAGCACCGTCGGCCCCACGAAGAAGCCATGCGGGGCCGTCGCGACCTTCGTCGTGCGGCCGTCGGTGAGCGGCTTCGCCCCCTGCCCGGCCGCCTGGGAGATCAGCTCGCAGACGCGGTCGGCGTGCTGGCGGGTGATCACCGCCCCCATCTGCGCCTCCGTGTCGCGGTCGGTGGGGCCGACGCGGATCTTCGAGACCACGTCCACGAGCTGCGGCAGGACGGTGTCCGCGGCCTTGCCGATCGCGATCGCGGTGGACCCGGCCATGCACCGCTCGCCGGCACACCCGAAGGCCGCCTCGAGGATGCCGGTCGAGGAGTTCGTCACGTCGGCATCGGGCATCACGAGCACGAAGTTCTTGGCGCCGCCGGCGGCCTGCACCCGCTTGCCGTGGGCCGTGCCGATCCGGTGGATCTCGCGGGCCACGGGGGTCGAGCCGACGAACGACACCGCCTTGATGGTCGGATGGGCCAGGATCGCGTCGACCGCCTCGCGGCCGCCGTGCACCACGTTGAGCACCCCGGCGGGGAGGCCGGCCTGCTGGGCGAGCTGCGCGATCCGGATCGACGTCAGCGGAACCTTCTCGCTCGGCTTGAGCACGAAGGTGTTGCCACAGGCGATCGCGATCGGCCACATCCAGAGGGGCACCATCGCGGGGAAGTTGAAAGGGGTGATCCCCGCGACCACTCCGAGCGGCTGGTGAATCGAGTCGCAGTCGATGCCCCGGGCCACGTTTTCGGCCGACTCGCCCATCAGCAGGCTCGGCGCGCCGCAGGCAAACTCGATGTTTTCCAGGCCCCGGCGGACGTCGCCGCGGGCCTCGGCGAGCGTCTTGCCATGCTCGGTGGTCACGCTGCGGGCCAGTTCGTCGAAGTGGTCTTCGAGGAGCACCTTGAGCCGGAAGAGAATCCGCGCCCGCTCCACCGGCGGCGTCTCCATCCACCCGGGAAACGCCCGTGCGGCCGCCTGCACCGCCTGGTCGACGACGGCCGCCCCGCAGAGCGGCGTCTCCGCGATCACGTCGCCCACCGAGGGATTGTGCACCGGCGTGGTCGGCACGCCCGACACGGTGGTCCACTCACCGCCGATGAACAGGGGGCACGGGATCAAGTTCGGCATGGCCGGAGGCTCCTGGACGGAGCGACCAGTGTAGCCGATCAGGAGCCGTCGGCTCCGTCGGTCGGAGCCGTCGGATCGTTGCCGTCCCCGATCGAGCAGTACCAGCGGAGCACGGTGGGGTCGATCTCGCTCTCGATGGCCTCGACGTGCCCGTCGAGGAACGAGAACTGCGCCAGCCCGGGATGACCGCTCCCGTACTTCCGCCGGTTCATGTCGTCGGGGCCGCTGGCCAGTCCGCGCGCCGGGTCGCGAAAGCAGTTGTAGGGATTGTCGGCCGCGAAGAACGCCGTGTCGCCCTGCGCCCACTGCACCATGTTGGCCGCCACCGACGGGTCCGGTCGGGGCACGTGCTTCTCACCCACAGCGAAGGTCTTCGAGAGCCCGTCGCTCACCTGGGCGGCGCGGACCCTCGAAAAGGTGTGGATCGGCCCGGCCTGCTTCGGGTCGAGCGGGGCGGCCGTGCCGGAGAAGTAGTTGAAGAAGGTGCCGGCGTTGGCCGCGTAGTCGCCGCTGGCCCCCACCCCCTCCTTCACCGGCGGCTGGTCGTTGTTGTCGAAGTTCCGGTCGGCGACCGGGCTCCGCCGACTGGGGCAGACGAAGGTGGGCACCACCGTCCGCATGGCGGTCGCGTTCTTGTCGTCCCACATCGGCACCGTCTTGTCGCTCGAGAGCGACGTGTAGACCGACGCCTGCTCCATGAGCGGCAGCAGCCTGAAGGACCAGGACGTGCCGAACGGGTCGCGGCTGTCACGGCCCATCGGAAATGTCCGCTTCTGGTCGTGCGCCAGCACGACGGCGAGGCCGACCTGTTTGAGTTGGTTGCCGCACTGGGTCCGCCGGGCCGCCTCGCGGGCACTCTGCACGGCCGGGAGGAGCAGGCCGACCAGCGTGGCGATGATGGCGATCACCACGAGGAGTTCGACGAGTGTAAACCCGCGCGGCCGGGAGGCGCGGGTGAGGTTCGTGACGGGAGCCATGGGTGTCTCCTCTGATTCTGAAGGCGGGGAGGAAGGGGCGGGAGTCGGATTGTATCCGCAGGCCGCGCCGTCAAGCCACCTGAAAAGTGAGCCTGGTCCGGACGCCGCCACGGCCGCCACAATCCCGGGCGCGGCCGCACTCGGGGAAGATAACGCGAGACTCGCCCGGGCGACTCACTCGGCCGTCTGCCTGGCCCGACGTGCCGCCCATGCCGAGGCCCGATTGAAGGCCACGGCCATGACGGCGCAGCCGCCGGCGTAGAACAACGGAGCCGAGCCGAAGGAAGCGTCTTTAGGATTGGTTGCCAGCAGAAAAAACAGGGCGACAGCCGTGACGCTCGTCAACGACAGCCCTGTGAGCACCACGCTCCAGGCATCCCACTTCATGGGGAGACTCCGTGTTCACGCAGGAGGTGTTCTGCCGCGGCGAGAGCCCGCCGAGCCGGTGGATCGAGGGAGAGTATAGGGTCTCGGCGGGCGCTCGCGAGCAAGGCGCGAACGAAGAGCCCCAGCTTCCCGAGCGTCGACACCCGCGCCCGGTCATCGAGCACCTCGAAGTTTCGCCGCCGGATCCTCGTCCCGATGGCATGGTAGACCCTCGACGCCGCCCGAACGGCGAGGCGCGAGTCGGGATCCAGCCGGCCGATGCCCGCTTCCCCGGCTGCGTAGTAGCCGTCGGCGACGTCGAGGATCGTCTGCACGCCGCGCCGCACCTGCCGCGGGTCGGGCGGCCCGCCGCCGGGCGTCAGGCCGTCGGTCCATTCAACCGGCAGGTAGCAGCGTCCGCGACGCCAGTCTTCGGCGACGTCGCGGGCGATGTTCGTGAGCTGCATGCCCATGCCCAGGGCCGCGGCGTGAGGAAGATGGCGGCGATCGCCGAGACCGAGGATCGGACACAGGAGCACGCCGACCGTCCCGGCGACCCGGAAGCAGTACCGCAGGAGGCCGCCCTCGCTCAGGCCGGCCGCCGGCGCGAGGTCCGTCCGCATGCCTTCGAGCAGCGCGAGCGCCGCCTCCAGCGGCAGGGCGTGTCGGCCGGCAAGGTCGGCCAGCCAGCGGCTCTCGCGGGCGAGCGGTCGCGCGCCGGCGGCGATCCGGTCGACGTCCTGCGCGGCGCGTTCGACGAAGTCCAGCGCCTGCCGCGGTGAGGTGGCGGCATCGACCCCGTCGTCGCACCATCGACACCACGCGTAGAGCCGCTCGACGTCGGCACGCTTGGCCGCGGGCAGCAGTCGGCTGGCGAAGGAGAACGAGCGGCTGTGCCGGCGAATCGATTCGCCCGCGTCCAGACCCCTAGTTGCGGACGACATGGAAGTCGGCCGCGAGCGTGTCGCAGGTGGCCTTGGCGGAGTTGACGACCCCGGGCACCCCGGCCCCCGGATGGGTGCCCGCGCCGACGAGGTACAGCCCGGGAATGTCCGGGTCGCGGTTGTGGGGGCGGAAATACGCACTCTGCGTCAGCGTCGGCGCGACCGAGAAGGCGGAGCCGTGATGGGCGTTGAACCGCGCCGCGAAGTCCGTGGGCGTGCAGTGCCGACGCGTGACGATCGCCGCTCGCAACCCGGGAAGATGTTGCTCGAGCGACTCGAGAATCGCGTCGCCGTACGCGGTCGCCGCGGCCTCCCAGTCGATCGCCGCGTTGCCCAGGTGCGGCACGGGGCTGAGCACGTAGAACGATTCGCCGCCCGCCGGGGCCATGCCGGGGTCGGTGATCGACGGTGCGTGGAGATACAGGCTGAAGTCGGCGGGCAGGCGGTGGCCGTGAAAGATCTCGCGGAGCAGCCCCTGGAACCGGGGCCCGAAGAGGATCGTATGGTGCGCCAGGTTCGGATACCGCCGGCTGGTGCCGAAATAGAGCACGAACAGCGACATCGACCAGGCCATCCGCTCGAGCCGCCGCTGGCGATGGCCGGCCGCGGCGATCCCGCGGTAGAGCCTGGCGTAGGTGTGGTGCACGTCGGCGTTGGAGACGACCGCATCGAACGGCTCAGGGGGACCGTCCGCGGCATGGACGACATGCCTGGTCGCGTCGTCCGCGGTCTCCAGGGTGATGCGATCGACCGGAGCCCGGAGGCGGAGCGTGCCGCCGAGATCCTGGAACAGCCGCACCAGGCTGCGAACCAGCGCCCCGGTTCCCCCCTCGGGAAAGAACACGCCCCACTTCCGCTCGATCCAGTGGATCAGCGTGTACACGGAGCTCGTCTCCAGCGGATTGCCGCCCACGAGCAGGGGGTGAAAGCTGAATGCCTGCCGGAGGTGCTCGTCTTTGACGAATCGCGCCACGGTCGCATAGACGCTCCGGTCGGCCCGCAGGCGGGCCAGGTGGGGGACGGCGCGGAGCATGTCGGTGAACCGGAGAAACGGGACGGCGCCGAGCTCCTCGTAGCCTTTCTGGAACACCTGCCGCGAATAGTCCGCGAAGCGACGGTAGCCGTCGACGTCGGCGGGGTTCACCCGGCGGACCTGCTCGATCAGCCCCGCCTCGTCGGCGACGTAGTCGAAGGCGACGCCGTCGGTCCACTGGAGCCGGTACAGCGGGCTCACCGGCACGAGGCGCACGTAGTCGCCCATCCTCCGCCCGGAGAGCGCGAAGAGCTCCTCCAGGCAGTGAGGGGCGGTGATCACGGTCGGCCCCGCATCGAAGATGTAGCCCTGGTCCTCGTAGACGGCGGCCCGGCCGCCCGGCTGGTCGTGGGCTTCGTAGCAGACCGTCTCGAAGCCCATCGACTGCAGGCGGATGGCAGCCGCCAGGCCGCCGAAGCCGCTGCCGATCACGGCCGCCCGTCGTCGCGGGCTGCTGCGTGACCGCGGCCGCCGCGGCCCGGCGTCGGTCGCGAGGCTCACAGGAGCGCCCCTGCCTTCGTCGGCTCGTTGGCGATCCGCAGGGCGTCGCAGACCTCGGCCAGCGGGCCGACGTCCCGGCTGCCGTCCGTCGCGCCGGTGAGCCTCTCGACCGCCCGATCGAGCCGGGCGTTGATCGTGGCCGTCGCTCGGCGGCGGGTCGCGTCGAGCAAGTCCTTGGCAAGCGGACGGAAGGCGGCCGGCTGACCGACCGACCGCCGGAGGCGATGTTGCCAGGCCGCAAACTCCCGGTCCGACAGCTCGCTCGCCGCCCAGGCCCAGGGCCATGTCACGCGATGATTGCGGAGATCGTCGCACCGATCCGACCCGGCGACCAGCTCGGCCAACTCGTCGAGGTCGTTCTTCATCTGCAGGCAGATGCCCACCCGGCAACCGAAGGCGGCAACGGCCAGGAGCGTCGGGGAGTCCCCGGCCGCGGCGTGGGCCCCGCTCCAGCCTGCCAGTGATGCCAGCCGGCCGGTCTTCCAACGCGAAATCGCCAGCGCGGTGACCTGGGCCTGCCGCGGCGTGACCTCGCCGACCCGCGTGGCCAGATCGATCGCCTGTCCTTCGTGACACTGCCGGGCCACCGTGATGAACCGCCCCACGAGTTCCGCCGAACGGGCCGGATGCTCCACGGCGGCCGCCGCCAGTTCCAGCGCCCGAAAGTACATCCAGTTGCCCGCATTGACGGCCCGGGCCGGACCGATCACGCGGTGCAGCGCAGGCTGTCCGCGGCGGTTGAGCGATTCGTCCTCGAAGTCGTCGATCACGAGCGAACCGGCGTGCAGCATTTCGACGGCGTCCGCGATCAGCACCGGCGCCGCGCCGCGGCCGCCGGCGAAGGCGTAGGCCTGCTGGAGCAGGTTGGCCCGGAACCGCTTGCCGCCAACCCCGGGATAGAGGTCGGGGGCCAGGTGAAGGGCCTTGGACCAGCCATGCCGAGTGCGGGCGGTCTGGTGCGCCGGGCCCGCGAAACCCAGGGGATGTGCGGTCATGTCGGCACCGGTTTCGCGAGCGAGATGAAGGATCTGGCGAACCGAATCGGTGCCAGCCCGGTCGGCGGTCTGCCGATCACGATTCGAACCGCATCGGAGAAGGTGAAGCGATGCGCATAAAACCGTGCGATCCGCTCTTCCGGCAGCACGCGGTAGAAGCGCTGAAAGATCTTCCAGCGGTCTTCGGGCCTGACGAGGCAAAAGAGCAAGCGGTTCAGAAACCGGGCGAATCCGCGCCGCAGGCGATCCTCAGCGGCGGCCGCAGCGACCACGGCGGCGATCCGGTCTGGTCGGGCGCGGGCCACCAGTTCGGCGAACCGAACGGCCAACGGCATCGAGTATCCCGTGGCGGCGTGATACCAGCCGCCGGCGTAGCCGCCGGCCAGGGATGATCCCGGGCGGCTGTCCGCCCAGGCGTAGGGCATCGGGAGACATCCGCGCTCGGTTCGGATCAGGTCCGCGGTTTCGGCACCGGCCTCGGCCAGCCGCAGCGCGATCAGTTCGGCGGCCCGCGATTCGTCGCAGCCCGGCAGCTCGTGGAAGCGGGTGTATTCGAGCAGCACCCGGTGTGGCCCCAGCGGCAGCTCGTAGAGAAACTCGAATCCGGCGGCCTGGTCTGTCGGGACATCCATGACCGTCGGTTCCGAGGGTGGCCAGCGTCGGGGAGTCTGGTATTCGTGACCGATGAACGTCTGATAGCCCGCTCCACCCGGCGCCGGGGCCGGCGCCCGTCCGCGGCAGTCGAGGACGGCCCGGCAGGAGATCTCGGTGCTTCCGTCGATTCGCACGACGGTCGGTGAGAGGATCTCACACGATTCCCCCTCGCGCACGACGAGGCCGCCGGGCCGACCCGGAACCGCCGCTCGAGCGGCCAGTGCCAGCGTCGCCTCGCGGAGGCGGTCCGACGTGATGGTCGCGTAGGGAATGCGGACCAGCCGCGACAGGCCCGGAAACCTGACGCGGTAGCTCGGCCAGCGGTGGGCCACCAGAGGGTCGACCCAGCCTCGCGCCTCCTCGGCGACGTCGGTCTCGTGAAACGACCAGGTGTGATTCCCGCAGAGTTCGGTCGACCGTTCCTCCAGCAGGATGGTCGCCTCCGGCCGGTGCCAAGCCACGGCATGGGCCAGCAGGCAGCCTTGCAGGCCGCCGCCGACGATTCCGTAGTCGAACTCCGGGGCCGACGTCATGCGGGGCTCCCGATCTGGAAACCAGGCCTCGGCCGGCGCTGGGCGGACGCCTCCAACACGGGGGCGATGCCATGCAGGACCAGATGGGGTACGGCCACGGCGCTCAGGCCGACGAACGTCGCCCGGAGGAGGGTGTCGCTCCAGCCATCACCCCCGAGCACGAGCCAGGACGCGGCGCCGATCAGGGCGATGGCGACCGCGGTCAAGGGGGCCAGGCTCGCGGCCAGTTCCGGCCAGCTCTCGCCGAGTTCCCGGCGGAGTCGCCGGAGGCCGCGCACCGAATGCCAGGCGCAGAAGTAGACGGGAAAGCTCACCAGCGGACTCGCCGCGGCGAACAGGGCCGCCAGCGATGCGACCAGCAGGTTGTCGGCGATCAAGACCCGCCGCATCCTGCCGCCGCGGTCGCGGGCCGCCAGACCCTGGAGAGCCCAGCCCACCGCCGCGATCGGCAGCATGATCCACGCGCACGCGGTCAGCAGCGTGGTGGCCTGCTGGATGGCGGGAGTCGAGCCCCCCGGCGCGACGAGACCGAGGGTCGCCCGGACCTCATCGCCATGAACGACCAGCGGCACCCACATCACCAGCCCTCCGCGGGCACAGCGAAACACCGGCCGAAGGCACGGCGGGCCGAGCGGGATTCGCGGCTCCTCCTGACCGAAGTGCCATGCCGAAGCCAGGAAGAACACCACGATCGTGGCTGCCGGTGCCACGAACCAGCCGCCTGCGATCGCAGCCGCAACCGTGACGTAGGCGGCCAGAAACACCACCATCCAGGCCCCCCCGAGAAGTGGCTCCAGCCTCGGGCGGGCGTAGCGATGGTCGGCCGCCCCATGCGGCAGGCCGACCAGCGCCACGAGCATCGCCAAAACGCCGGCAGTGACCCCCGGCAGGGGGCGTGAAAAAAAGCACGCGGCCCCGATCATCGCCCACGAGAGCATGATTACCGAGGCCGCGTGCATGTTCTTCCGGAGAAACGAGTCGGGCCGATCAGACGGTACCGTACGCGTCGCCCGCGGCACTCTTCGTGCTCTTGGCTCGGGCGATGAGGTAGATCAGCAGTCCGAAGCCCGCCTTGGCGGTCATGTCGGCGATCGCATAGCCGATCTGCAGTCCGCACACGCCCCTGGCACCGACGATGCCGGCAGCCGCATCCGCGGTGCCGGCCTTCGCCGCCAGGGCGTCTGGCGTGCCACCGATCGCGTACGCGATCGGATAGACGGCCCAGGTCAGCAAGATCACCAGCCGCGCGATCTCGAGCAGCTGTCGGGCCGCGGGGGGCTGGCTGTCGAGTGAGTTCGTCAGTTCCGTCCAGAGCACGTAGAGAATGTAAAAGAACGGAATCGATGACAGGCCGCCCCAGACGACCCGCTCGGTCCATCGGGCCGGGTCGGCGATCACCTCACCGGGATAGCCGAGCGCGATCATCAGTGCCGCCGCGATCACCAGCCGCGTCAGCAGGCTCGACGCCTTGGCCGCCGGCAGCCGGAGGACGGCCACGAGTTCCACCATCAACAGCGGCACCGTGAGAATCCAGTCCGCGTACCGGTAGAAGTCGTTGAAGGCCGCTCCGGTACCCTTGTAGCCGCCGTCGACCAGCGAGTAGGCGTCGTGCCAGCTGTGGCGAATCATGAAGTAGTGGTAACAGGCGATCGATACCACCAGGCCCGACACGAGCAGGGCCGGACGATACTCCGGATCCACGTGCGCCCGAGCCATGAACAGGAACAGGGCCGCCGCCCCCATCGTCGCGACCGTCAGCGAAAAGATGTTGTCCACCGCGTTGTACTGAAACACCGACAGGTCGGGCATCGCCAAGCCCATCATGCAGAAGCTTTCGTTCATCGCTGCGCCCCTTTCTCATATGGTTTGGAAGCACTCTGCCGTGCGCCGATCACGGCCGCCGACACGCTCACGGGGCAGACGAAACGAACGGGCCACCGGCGACGACACTGCCGTCCCGGCTGGCTCCGCTCATCTCCCCCGCGAAGTGCAGGGATGATATGCGGAGGGGGGAAGTCCTGCAAGCGCGTGCGGCTCAAAAATGGGGTGCCCGGCGTCGACCGCGGGTCCGGCATGGATTCCGCGCACCAGCTGCCCTGGCCGGCGAAATCCGGGGTCCGGCTACACTCGGGCGACGCCCGCTGGATGCGAATCCTCCAGGGCGTCGAGCCTCCGGGGCGTCGGGCATCGGTGATTCGCCGCTCACTTCTCCTGGTCGTGGCCCTCGCGCCGGCCGCCTGCGTCGCGGCGGAACCGCCCGCGGCCTCCGTCGCGTTCACGACGACGGATCCCGTCGTCGTCACGGCCCGGAGCCTGCTCGAGTGCGGCGATCTCGCCGACGTGGGGAACAGGCTGCGCGACGCCGCGCCGACCGGGCCTGAAGTCGACGCCCGAGCCCGCCAGGAACTGACGGAGATCGTCCGTCGCCTCCGCCACGAGTACTCGCTCGATCCGGAGGCCCTTGCCACCGCGGTTCGCCGACAGATTCCCGATGCCACCGACGCCGAGGTCGCTGCGTGGGCAGTGGAGGCCCAGCTGCCCACCCGGCTGGTCGCCGGTCGACGGGTGTTCCAGCGCCGCGCCCCGCAGAACCTGGTTCTCTTTTCTCCCCGGGCCCGCGGGCGACGCGATGCGACCAGGCCGCCGCCACCGCCGGCCTGGTCGCTCGCCGACCACGTCAGGGCCGTGATTGCGGAGGCAACGCGAACCGGGAGCGACCGCGTGCTGCCCGTGCGGCATCGGGTCACGCACACCATCACGGTGCCCGCGGCGCAGCCCGGGATCCGGCCGGGGGCTCGGGTCAGGGCCTGGCTGCCGTTCCCGCAGGAGACCGACCTGCAGCGGGAGGTCCGGCTCCTCGAGACTGGTCCTGGCGAGCCGTCGGTCGCTGCCGCCGGCCGGCTCGATCGGCGTGCGACAGGCTGCCTGCAACGGTCGGTGCTGCTGGAGTGCGTGGTCGCCGACCCGCCGGGAGCGATCGAGTTCCGCGAGGTCTTCGAGTTCGTGTCGTTCGCATTCGCTCCCGCCCTCGACGAGTCGCGGGCGCTGCCCCTGCCGGCTGACTGGGACGGCGCCTGTCTCGATGAGCGACCTCCCCACATCGTGTTCACGCCCGAGATCCGCCGCGAGGTCGCGGAGATCGTGGGCGGCGAGGCCAACCCGCTGGCGCGGGCGCGGCGGATCTTCCGGTGGGTGAGCCGCTCCATCCCGTGGCAGGCCGAGGACGAGTATTCGACGATCCCATCGCTGGCGGTGAGGGGCTTCGCGGTGCGGCGTGGCGACTGCGGCGTGCAGAACACGCTGTTCATCACGATGTGCCGGATCGCGGGCGTACCCGCCCGCTGGCAGAGCGGCTTCGAGACCAGGCCCCTGACCGGCACCGGCATCGGTATGCACGACTGGGCCGAGATCTACGTGGCCCCCTGGGGCTGGCTTCCGGCCGACGCGTCGTATGGCGTTCAGCCGGCCGACGACCCGCGGGTGGCCGACTTCTTCTGCGGTGGTCGCGACAGCTACCGGCTGATCGTGAACCTCGACTGGGGCCGCGATCTCTGCCCGCCGTTTCCCGGGCTGCGGTCCGAGCCGGCCGACTTCCAGCGGGGCGAGGTGGAAGTCGACGGCCGGCCCTTGTACTTCGACGCCTGGTCGAGCCGGACCACGGTGGAGCGGCAGCCCGGGCCGTAGCACGCCCTGAAGGATAGAGGGATAGGACGGTCAACGACACTTCCGCAAGCGATGGCCGGGAGCTGGTTGACCGTTGACCGGGAGTTGGGGAGGGGGTCGCCGCCCCCACGGTTGCGTCCGCCGGCTCTCCGCCAGACTGGGATGGAGCGGGATTGCGTGGTGATGTCCCCAGAGGGCGGGGGGGGGAGAGAATGCGGCGCCGGCCCGAGCGGACGCTCGTGTCGATGGAAAAACCGGAGGCGACGAGCGGAATGGCAGCAGGCTGGAGTACAGATCGGCCGCGGCGAGACCGGAAACGTCAGCCCCGCCTGGCGCGGCGCAACTCCTCGAGTTCCAGACGAAGGGGAGCCCAGTGCTGGCGATCGACTTCCCGTTCCCGATCCTCCTCGGCCCGCAACGCGGCAGCAAGAGCGATGGCATCGCCGGCCAGGGCGTGAGCGAGGAGCGGCCGGGCCGCCGACGCGGCCCGAGCAGCATCAGCGTCGGACCGGGCGACCTCGATCAACAGTGACGGGGTCCGCAGTTCCTGGAGCCAAAATGCCACCCGGACAGCGTCCGCCCGCGCATCGGAGAAGGCGTAGTCAGCCTCCATCAGCCGTGCAATCATCGGCCAGTCCTTGTCGCGCTGCGTCTTCTTGGCTGTGACGAGATCGGGAAGCGAAAGCACGTCGATCGGACCATCGTCGGTATCGATGGTTGACCGTCGCTCCCAGAGGTCCGCGAAGTCCGGTAGCCCCCGAATCCTCGCCATCACGTCGAGACGCATCCCTTCGACCCCGGGCGCATGACAGCGAAAGTGCACGGAGTGCCCGGCTTCCAGGTGACGCTTTTCGAATGGCGGGACAGCGATCACATCCGCCCGCAGTTCTCCGACAGCCGAGCGGAGACGCTCGAGGTTGTCGTCGTCGGACAGCACGACGACGTCGGTGTCGCGGCTAAACTCCGCCGCGCCGTACAACACGCAGGCCTGACCGCCCATGAGGAGCGAACGCACGCCGTTCCTCCTCAGAGTAGAAAGGACATTGAGGATCGGGCTCGGGGTCAAGGGATCCTCCCAATTGCAGGTAGGTCTGCCAGAGCTTCGACGAGGCCTCGAGCCGCTGCGCCGGGGTCATGGCGTACCACTCCGCCCACTCGTCGCCAACGAGGGGCCGCAATTCGACGACGCGTGCATCCATGACAGCCGATTCTACGACGCCATGCGGCGACGCGGCGAGCCCGGGAACGCCACCCCGCGAGGGAATCAGCCGGGGAGCGAACGAAGGATCGGACGGTCAACGGCGCTTCCGCAAGCAATAGCCGGGAACTGGTTGACCGTTGACCGGGAGTTGGGGCGGCCACCGCCCCCACGGTTGCGTCCGCCGGCTCTCCGCCAGACTGGGATGGAGGACTGGGATGGAGCGGGATTGCGTGGTGAT
>Ga0194129_10004327_pt1 | contig 18989 bp, 9 predicted proteins | sample TA2KigCa35mmetaG_FD_150862 | JGI IMG/M metagenome (GOLD analysis project Ga0194129, IMG submission 150862) | Freshwater microbial communities from Lake Tanganyika, Tanzania - TA2015038 Kigoma Deep Cast 35m | ecosystem: Environmental > Aquatic > Freshwater > Lake | place: Tanzania: Lake...
CTATAATGGTTCATAAAATGACATATATCACTAACAATATCGGAAAGGCATATTTAGCAACAATTATGGGATTAAGCATGGTTTTATTGGAGGTTATGATGCATGACCACCAATATCATATAATAAGTATTTATTGGTATGTATGTTTAGGTGCGTTGATTGCAATGTTTATCTATTTATATCGAAAACAAACGGCGATTCATGATAAAGAATATGTAAAAGGAATGATTGAGCACCATTCAATGGCAATACAAACAAGTGAAGCAATACTTACAAAAACAGATAATTATCATGTGGCAAAATTGGCAAAGGAAATTATATCCCAACAAAAAGACGAATTGAGAACAATGATGGAATTGATTAAAAAATAAAATATAATAAAATATTGTATTAATATATAAAATGGATCTTATGAGTAATTATCATAATAAAATGATGTTGAACAATTACCGTAAAAGTATGCAGCAGCAACAAAATTTGAATATGATGAAATACTTGCAATTAAGAAATGCTCAAATTAAGTTTCCCATTAAGGAACCAGAACCAGTTAAGGAACCAGAACAAGTTAAGGAACTAGAACCAGTTAAGGAACCAGAATTAGTTAAGGAACTTGAACGTTTAGGTAATAATAAATCAAAAAGGAAAGGAAAAATAATAACAAAAGGAAAAATTATAACAAAAGGAATAAATTGGTAAAATAATAAATAAGTAAATAATTTTTTATTTTACTATATTATAAATGTCGCAAATTCCCTATCGTGGTAGTATTGATAATACTGATCGTTATGAAACAATGTCATCTTTTTCAAACACACCTGAAGAAACCGAGAGAGCGATTGTACAGTCATTAGTTCAAGCAACTTTAGATGCAACTCATACTGTATCAAATAACATTTACACATCTCCTGCTAATGATTCATCTTGGAACTATGTTGATATCAGTGCTAACTTTGTTGACACATGTGCCATCTTTAATTATCCAGCAGGAACTGTTACTGAAAACTCTGTAATATATGTAGATTTATCGAATAATGATGCCTCCTTTAATTCTTATACCACCAATATTTCATCTCTTGATTGTGCAAATAACACATATACATTTTCAAACGATTCAACTAGTGCTCCATATTATGATTGTAATTATGTTTTTACACAAGATATTTCTGCAAATTGTTTGGATGCATCTTCCGCTGTTTTATTCACCTTTGATGTTGATGCAAGTAATATCAACATACAATATGCAATGCAATCCAGATGGAATACAACCACCGGTCCATATACAGATGGACTAAATACTGTTGGTCCAGATCCATTGGCAATAACACAAAATGTTTCCTTTAATACTTCAGAAGCATTAGGACAAAAAGGAACAGGAGTTGATGCAAGTGGTTCTGATTATACAGGATACTGGACATCAGTTAATTCTACAGATGGATCAATAGTTTGGAACGAAATAGATGCATCAGATCAATTAGTTCCATATGGATTATGGGTTAAAGATAGAGACATGACAGGTGTAACATTGAACTTGGATAATGATGTTGGTATATTCAGATTTCAAAAAGGAAATCCAACAGTTGTTACGACTGTCACTGGTGGTACAGGAACTCTTGACAATAAATTAACTCAAATACCATTATTCAATGGTAATGGAGAAGTGCCTCTTGATCCAAGTTCTAATAAAGGAGATATGTTGATCCCAGGCACCATGACTATTCCACTATTTAAAACATTATTGAATGACGATGTCTTTAACACTGTGAAAAATGGATGGACATTTTCAGTTGATATATCATCTAATGGTGGCGGATATGCATTTTCTGGATCAGCACCAGTCTCTGCTTTAGATAATTCTAATTTATTAGATAATCCATATTACATGGAAAATTATGTTTCTAATGATCATCATATTGATATCACTTCAGGAACAGTAACAATGGGTCCTGATACAAATGGAACTGTTGAAACAGCGGAAGCAATTATAATCAATTTAAATGATGGTGAAGCATTATTTAGTGGTAAAGCAGGAGTAAATGGACAAATTATTTTGGATATTAATTCATCGGATACCAGATTTGATAGTGTGAATGGCATTGGTAGTAATATTGCCCAACCAAATATTTATTACAGTGGAGAAGAAGAAGTAGAATTAACTAAAATAGATTTAGCAGAACAAACCAATCCATATTTCAGAGTAGAATGGCAAAAGGTTGCACAACAAACTGAATATGCACCTGATTCAGATTATATAGTGCGAAATAACGATGCTTTATTAACTCTTTATGCAGGTAGAGTTGTGGATAGTTCATATAATGCAAATGATTTTGATTTATCGTTTAATAACTCGAGTGCAGTTGTTGATCCAACTAAAATCAATTTATGGCGTGTTGAAATAGATAATAACATTATTGTAAATCCTAATTCTTTTTATTCAAATGAATCATATACTAATATTGTGCAAGGTATATCGACACTTGGTAAATTAACAAATTTAACTGAATCATTGACATATAATAATTATAGAATTCAATTGACTCCAAAGATCATTAATAATATATCACTTTATAACGCAGTAAGTTACAATCCTGGATGGAGTATACAATATTCGTCTGGAAGTTATTTAACGTCAGCATCAGATAATGCATTTTCATACGAAGAAAATTTACCTGTTTACGAAACAGAATTAATTAGATTATTGAATACAGGAGTGGATATTTCTTACAATTACGAATATAAAACAATTGGAGATGCAAATCGTCCTGGTGGGTTGATTGATTTTGTGAGAGTTGCTTATAAACTTAATACCGATTCATCATTAAATGTGTTTGTTATTCCACAAACAGAAATTACAAGAGTATACCAAAACGCAGGAACTCCTACCATTACTATAATACCTGATGCTTCTTATAATTTTAACGGAGGAACATTTAATAAAGATACTTGGGAACTTGTTTATGTTGTGACCGATACATCATATAATGCATCTTTCCCTGCTCATTTTGGACCATTTAACAATATCATATTAAGGGTAAATGACATATTACAAGTTGATACATTTTATGCAGTAAGAAATAAAAGTTCAGGTCAGTTTGCTCCACAATCTGCTTTATTTATGGTAGATAGTGATATACCAAAATTGCGCATAGTTGAAGAAACTATTTCTTCATCAAATCCATTATCTATTTCAGGGATATTTACTGCTGCCGACTTGAAAGCATTTACATCGATTGTTCAAGCATCAGAAGATGGCACAAATTGGACAAATATTTCTAATTCAGAAACTGAAACTGATACATATTATGGTTTAGATAACACAGGTGATATTATTCCTAGTGGAGAAGTTACTTCAAATATTGAATATACTCCATTTCCAACCACAACATCATCTGTTACCATTGTTTTGAATCAACCAAACTATTATATTCCTTTTATATTAGATGCAAGTAATACTGCATATTCAGTAAGTTCTTTTAATTATACACCAAGTGAATTATCAACTAAAACAAGTATTGGATCAAATTCATGGCTAACAAGTGATCCATTTTCAGATAATGCAAGTTATTTGACTGTTCAAAACAATTATTTACCAACAGACATACCAGGTAGTTGGTCTAATTCAGCATACACGCCAACTGTAACAAGAAATAATGATTCAACAATAACTTTAACAGTAAAGAATTCATCATCAAATGATGCTGTATTTAGCATAACTGTAAATGAACAAACTATATTTTTGGGTGATATGATTATATCATACATTCCAAGCGACACTTATAGAGCAGATAGATTATTGGGTTCTAACAATTCGCCAGAATTCCAAGAATATTTTGGATTTACCAATTATACAGATGGTCCTAATAACAGTTTTGGATTAACTAATATTCCAGGTGTTTATATTCAAGGTGTAAATTCATATTCCACACCATCCAATCGTCCAGAATTAGGCGAACGTCAATCTTTTAGAGTTATTGGTGATTATTTAACTATTAATGCAGTTGATCCAAATGCAACAACTCCAACAAGTTCTAATGAATTAGGAACTTCATCTTATAATGATGGTTTATTATCTTTCCAATACAATGTTGAACCAGAGTATTCTGCATCATTTACCATGCCATATTACCGTGGTTATAAACCTGGAGGAGATGCAACTGAATTACAGTATTATACAATATATAGAACTTCATCAACCTCATCTTTTATAGTGGATGGTTCTGGTTCATATAGTGCATTATCGCAACAATTAACAAGTAATATGTATTTAGATCAAGGTTTTACAGTTAATAATTTAATAAATAGTGATGGGATAACTTGTGCCAACCTAGGAATCACTGGAGCATTCAATCAATACTCAATATTGCCTGGTCCTCCAGATGATACTGTAATTTATCCAATTACTGTTACTGGTGATAGTGTTATAGTTGATATAAGTAATAATGCAGGTCCATCCGTAGCAGTTGATGTATCAAGCAATTCTACTCCAGTAGAAAATGCACAAGGATATACTGCTATAATGACATTGAAAGATTATGGTCGTGACTACATGTACTCATTTTCAGGACAAAATTGGGATTCTACAGGTTATTTGATGGCAATCAGACCAAGTCGTGTAAAATTGACTAATTCTGCATTTACAAATACAACTACTAGATATCAAATTAAATTTATTGATACTGAAATGTCAATGTATAAAGCAATTCAATCATCTAGTGATATTTCATATAATTGGTTAGGAAATCCTTCAGAATATGGATCACAAGATGAAAACTTGATTCCTGATCCAAATAAATGGATGCTTGTTGAATATTTAACTGAAGATATGTTTAGAGATGGCATTAACATTGGAACCAAAACAATTTATTTACCAAGTACAACCACGCTTACATTATTGTTAGCATATTATGTATCTGTTCCACCATATTATACGTATGAGCAAATGTCCACTGCAGATTGTGCAGTAATTCCATATAATTATGGAATAGATTTCTCATTGAATCAAACCACCAGATATTATCCATATACAGGATTAACTGACACATTTAATCCATTTGCTGCTACTGTATCATTTACCGATATATCCGGCAATGTAACCAATGTTACCAATGATCAAGATATATTAAACGATGTAACATTCACTCTTCAAAATCCACCTACATTAACAAGTATGTTTATGGATCCAGATTCAATACGCAGATCTGCTATTGTTGAAGGAACCAATGTCAGTATTTCTTTATATTTGGGTGATTATCCATCCACTACCCCTGGCGATGGTCACACTAATCCAATATACAATGGACCAATTACAAGTATTCCAACAACACCATACACAGATGGAGTATTAAATTCAGTTCTCTTCAGAAACAGAGATGAATCAGGTGGCATTCATTTCTCTGTGTTACAATATCCAGAAGATATAGGTTTTCCAGCAGGTGCAGAAGGATATGAAATAATTTTACGAACAAACAATCCATATGAATGGTTTAATATTGATTTTACCATGGGTAATCCATCTTGGTATAACGATAATAATCCAGTCACATATTTCAATTTAAATGCAAGTGGTATTTCTCCAACCCTTTATACAGTGGTTGATATGAATAATCCAATCACACAGCAAAATAAAAGACGTGTGTATAAATACACAACTCTCGCATCTATTGATACTGATTTGTCTGGTGGTCCATTATCAGGAGTTCAAACTATAACACTACCATTCAATGCAAGACAATATTGTGATATTGACATTTCTGGCGGAACTTTTGGAACAAGTGGAATTTGGAATTATCCTGATATATTGAAAGATACCAACATTGGAGATACAACTATTACATGGCAAACAGATGCCAGTTTTGCAGGATTTGTATATGCAGGTTGGTCATTTGGTAATAGTACTACTGCACAAAATATGTTGATAGATTTATTGAGTGTACAGGATACACAACAAAAATGGACATATATAACACTTGAACCATTTTATGCATTTAAGAATCAATTTGGAATTACTGTATCTGGTATTGCATGGGATGGAAGTATAACTGCTCCATTGATTAATACTCGTGTTGTCAAATTATATCCATCAATCCAAACTCCTATACTCCAAAATAATAATACCGCTATTGAACAATACTCTACTTCAACATTGAATTAATCAAATGGAATACATAAATCGTAATATAGATAGGTGATAAGTATTTTAATATGTAAATAAATGTATATAATAATTTTTAATACATTTATTGGTTATTTCTAATACCATTTTTATTATGTTTGTCTTTTTTGGTAACATGGGTGGCACTCTAGGTTCTGGTATCTCTTGCATTCCATAAACAACTAGTTGAAATAACCCCCACATATAGAATATATACAATAATATCCATTATATTTTAATGGTTATAAATTATTAATGTAAATATACTTCTCCAATAAGAGCATCATCCTCTTCATTTTCGTTTTTCTCCATTTTTTTTAATAAGGTTGAAATAGAGTCTTCGCCTTCCACCATAATAAAATCATAATCATCATATAATGACCCTAATATCGTTTTTAAGTCATCATTACTATTGACAATCCAATACGATGTATATCGATACTCATTGGTCTCTTTATTAATCAAGATACAACGAAAACATATCATGAAATATTTACGAAAATCATCCAGTCCTTGGACAAATCCACGAAGTAAATTTTTGGCGACAAAGGATGGTCGACCAGTATTATCTTCCGAATATTTATAATTCACTTTATAATATTTGACTGGATGTTGATGTATGAGTGTGCGAAATGTTTCGTATTCTCTATTGAAAAAGGCACGTTTGATATCTTCCATATTACAAATAGTGGAATATACTGGTTTCATTTCTTTTGGCATCTCGTCATCATCAATGAATTCTTCCTTGTCTTTTTTATTAGTAGTATTATTATTAGTAGTAGTATTATTAGTATTTTTATTTGAAGTATTAATATTATTAATATTTGAATGGATTTCAGGTTTCTCTTTCACAGGTCTATGTTGTTTGGAAATATCTTTCAAATATTCATTATATTGCTTCAATAAAGATAATTGTGATTCAACTGAAATATCCATATTATCAATACTTTGTTTATTGAATGGGATTTGTTTATGTTTGAAAGAGGTTTCCATTCCATCATTTTGTTTCTTCAAGTTCTCGATCTGTTTCTCCATGGTCAAGGTCTATATTATGTTTCGCGATTTCTTTAAATAGTTTTTTATAATATATAGTGGCATCTTCTGTCTCAATATGAATAGTAGGAGGTGTAGTCCATTCTGAAAATGGTTTTGCTTTTGAAGTCGATTGAGGTAATTCCAGAAGACGTTTCAATGCCATCATTCTTCTCTCTAATGGAACAAGATGAATGGGTAATGATCGAGAGAGGTGTTTCCATCGCCATTCAAATTGAAGTGCTGCTTGCCAATCTGGAAATCCGGAAATATGTGCTGCTCTGGTCCATACTTCGCCTTGGGCAACTTTCATACCTGTAGCGTGAGCGCCTCCCTTGATTTCTTTATTATGCTGTCGTAGTCTGCGTTCTAAATCTATTGTGGCGCCAATGTATGTATTTCTACAAGTGGATACTAATAAATAGACATAAAAGGAAGACATACCTATTTTATATATAATATTATATCTATTTAAATTAATTTGATAATAAAATTGAATATTTCTTTCATGAATTGGTATTCTTCATAAAATAATGTCTCAAATGTTATATGAAGATATAGAACCAGTATCATGGCAAATAGATCGACAACCTGATTTTAATCTATTGTATTATTTGGGAGATGATACTTCGATTATGAATACTAATGCAAACCATTATTTGGATAATATTAGTCTTCATATAAATAAAGAAAAAGAAAATAAAGTTTATGATTGCTGTCTATGCATGGAAGAGAAAGGTGTAAATGATATGTGTAAATTGAATTGCGAACATCTATTTTGTATTAAATGTATAAAATGTCATTTAAAACAAAATGTAAATACAAGTTTATGTCCATTATGTAGACGAACTATTCATAAAATCGAAATCCAAAATGAGACTGCAAAAGCAGAATTTATCGAAAACTCATAGAACGGAGATTGTTTTTACTGGCGACCACATTTCGTGGATTGATAGATGCATTGGGTGTTGTTGTAAATATCAATTTGGTGGATTTGATTTCTTCAATCCGTTTTTTTTGTTCATATGCCTTGATTTGGTCTTCACGCACCATTTGATGATATTCTTCCATGGTTTTAGGTACTCTCACATTAGGTTCATTGATATTGGGATCGGCATAATGTTTGAAATACTTATTATAAATATAACTATGTTTGATAGATTGATCTATGGGTTCTTCATTTGCTATAGATTGATTGTTTGGTTGTTGATATTGATTGTTTGGTTGATATTGATTGTTTGGTTGTTCAAGAGCAGGAACAATTTTTTGTAAGACACCTTGACTATTCACGACTAAATTAACATTTGATAACCCATCTTTAAAGGAAACCTTTTTACGTTTTTCTCTCGGCAAATCTTGTTTATCTTCAGAATTGGTATTATCAGATTCCCAGTAATTGTAATTGAATTGATTATATGGATTCATGGTAGATGGGTGATCAAGTTCGGAGAAAGTAAGTTCCATAATACTATATTATATAATAAATTAATCATTACTCTGAATGTCAATACTGAAATTAGTGTAACCTGTATTGTAATAATTTTCAGATACAATATCAAGATTAGCAGAGTTTGGATATGAATTTGGAGTGAGAGTTATTACACTATCTGTTATTACAGCACCAATTGGTGGATTGCAACTTATACCTAAACAATTAGTAAAAGGGGAAGATGCCACTGGCAAAGTAATCCAACTTATACCATCATTTGAATACGCTATTACACCATTAGATCCACCTGCAATAAATACACTTCCGTTCCAAGTTACTGTATTTCCAAGAGTGAATATTGAATTTGACCCAGGTATTCCGGTCCAATTAATACCATCACTTGAATATGCTATACTGAAAGTTCCACCACCAACTGCAACAAATCGAGTTCCATTCCAAACTATTCCGCGACCACCGCCAGTAGTAGTATTACTTGAAAAAATAGTTGTTCCAGTTACAGAAGTCCAAACTATAGTGCCTGATGTTGGTTCAGCAATATCTGTATAATTAATAGGATTGTTTCCAACTCCAACTATAACCCATCTAGATCCATTCCAAGCAGCTCCATATCCTGCACTATTGGCACCTCCAAAAGGATTTCCTAAATTTGAAAAACTGCTTGTTCCAGTGGTTGAAAAAGCTGCACAAACCGTAGGAGTTGTTCCAGTTGCACCTGATCCTCCGACTGCCATTAGTCCATAACCGTTCCACGCCAATCCATGAATACCAGCATTAGTACCTGCGCCTACAAATGTTGCATATGCATTAGTCCAAGTGATTCCATTTGTGGATTGTATAATTGATGCAGCCCCTGTTGATTTACCTCCAACCACAAATCTTGAACCAGTCCATACAACAGCATAACCAGTATCATTTAAACCACCAGCACTTGTAACATTAGTCCAATTCAATCCATCGCTTGAATAAGCAATTATTGGACCTTTGCCAACAGCAACCCATGTTGTTCCATTCCAAGCAGCTCCATAACCACTTGTGCTAAAAATAGAAACTCCCAATCCATTCCAATTTATTCCATTTGCTGAATATGCAAAAGTATTTCCAGTTCCAAATGCCAACATAGGTTGTTTTACATTAACATTTCCTATTCCATTGGTGGAATATAATCCTCTACAAACAGAACCAAAAATGGAAGAAGAATTTGTAACTGGTGTCCATGTTATACCATCTGTCGAATATGCAAGTTTATTAGTAGTTCCTTGTCCGCCTATAATAAATCTTGATCCATTCCATGTTATTGACGAGATAGCACCACCAGTCATAACAGTATTTGATACAGTTGTCCAATTTATTCCATCATTTGAATATGCAATTTGTGTTGATTCGCCAACTGCAACAAATCTATATCCATTCCAAACTATTCCACGAGCAACAACGTTAATAATAGTAGTTGAATTTGGTACTGCGGTCCATGTAATTCCATCTCTAGAATATGCCATTGTAATAGTTCCAGCACCAACAGCAACAAATAAAGACCCATTCCATGCAATACCTAAAACATTACCACCAGCTGCAGTACTTCCAAACCCTCCAGTACCTCTTGCAGTCCATGTAATACCATCACTTGAAGTAGCGAAACAAACATTAGTTCCACCTAGATTGTTTCCAACTGCCACAAATATAGAACCATTCCATGAAATTCCATTCACAGAACCTGATGCAAATTGTGTAAGAGTATTTTGTATCATCCATGAAATACCATCTCCAGATGTAAAATAATTTGCTCCTATACCTGCTGCAATAAATGTATTCCCATTCCAATTTAATGCATTTAAATTCACAGATGAACTTCCTTGCACACCAGTCCAATTAATACCATCATATGAATATGCTAAATTAAAATTGGTACCACCAGTTCCACAAGCAACCCATATTTTTCCGTTCCAAATTACAGCAGTTCCATTTGTGAAAAATGAATTCAATCCTGTAACACCAGTCCACGTTATTCCTCCGTCTCTTGAATATGCTATAGTATTAGTTGTTTGTCCAACAGCAACTGTTATATTTGAAGGAAAAGTAACAGAATTGATACGACGACTATTATAATCCACCTTGAATCCAGCAGTTGTAAAAATGGATGATTTGGAATTTGATACATTTATCCAATTTATTCCATTGCTTGAATATGCAATGGTATTAGATGAACCATCACCAACTGCAACAAATCTTGAACCATTCCAAGACACACCATAACCAATATTCGAAAATATGGATGATGAATTAGATATACCTGTCCAATTTATTCCATCATAAGAATATGCAATGGTATTAGTTCCTTGTCCTACCGCAACCCATATTGTTCCATTCCAAGTGACACTATATCCTGCAGTGGAAAAGATGGTGGTTCCTAATCCAGTCCAAGTAATACCATCATTAGAATAGGCAATAGAGTTGGTTCCTTGACCAACAGCAACCCACATAGATCCATTCCAAGTGATACCATAACCAGCTCCAGAAAATGTGGTTTTAGAATTGGGTACAGCAGTCCATGTAATTCCATCACTTGAATAAGCAATAGTATTTGCAGATCCATCACCAACAGCAACAAATATATTTCCATTCCATGCAACTCCGTATCCGACACTTGAAAAAATAGAAGTTCCTACTCCATTCCAAACAATTCCATTATTAGAATATGCAATAGTATTGGTTCCTTGACCAACTGCAACAAATCTGGAACCATTCCAAGTAATTCCGCGACCGGAAGTTGAAAAGATGGATGTTGAATTTGATACATCAGTCCATATAAGACCATCAGATGAATAATCAATAGTATTATTCGTTCCTTGTCCTACCGCAACCCATATGGATCCATTCCATTCAATATCATATCCGGCAGTAGAAAATATAGTATTTCCTAATCCATTCCAATTAACTCCATCGGTTGAACAAGCAATAGTATTAGTTCCTTCACCAACAGCAACCCATCTATTAGGAATAGTTGGTCCAAATGTATAAACTTGTTGAATATCTACTGGATTATCCAATTGTGCATTAATGCCGCTTTGAGTGATAGTAGTAGTTAATGTATTGCTATAATTAATAGTGTTTTTAGTTCTTGTATAATTGTTAACTGACTGGTTAATATTTGTTTCTCTTGATTGAGATGGACCTGTTTGACCTTGTGGGCCGGTTGGACCGTCTGAACCGGTTGGACCGGATGGACCTTGTGGACCAGTTGCACCAGTATTACTTGCTGTGCCTTGAGGACCTGTTTCACCTTGAATACCAGTTGGTCCAGTTAAACCTTGGATGCCGGTAGGACCAGTTTCACCTTGAATGCCGGTAGGACCAATTTCACCTTGAATGCCAGTAGGACCAATTTCACCTTGAATGCCGGTAGGACCTGTTTCACCTTGTATACCAGTAGGACCTGTTAATCCTTGTATTCCAGTAGGACCTGTTTCACCTTGAATGCCGGTAGGACCTGTATCACCTTGCATACCAGTAGGACCGGTTGATCCTTGTATACCAGTAGGACCAGTTGGACCAGTTGCACCTTGACCAGTAGGACCGGTTGCACCTGTTAATCCTTGAATACCAGTAGGACCAGTACGTCCAGTAGGACCAGTAGGACCGGTTGCACCCTGTATTCCAGTAGGACCAGTTGATCCTTGAATACCGGTAGGACCAGTTGATCCTTGAATGCCAGTAGGACCAGTTGATCCTTGAATGCCGGTTGGACCAGTTGCACCTTGGATACTTTGACCAGTAGGTCCAGTTAAACCTTGTATACCGGTAGGACCAGTAAGACCTTGCATTCCAGTGGGTCCTGTATCACCTTGTGGTCCTTGTGGTCCTATAGCTTGAGTAACTAATAATAATGATTCATTATTTAAAAATATATAAGTTGATGTATCTAATGTGACATTAAAAGTGATATATTGACCAGATGTAACTGATACTGAAATAACATTCCATTTTTGATAATTGGAAGAATTGGTTTGATCTTGAAGAACAAGAATATCACCAGCATTTAGTGCACCAAGTAATACTTCAATATCATTTCCGAAGTCATCTTTATGTGACACATATAAAACATTTGCTGATGTTTGCGTTGAATTATTCCATTCAATAAAACCACTTGCAATAGGAGGTGTATATTGAGTTGTATCAGATTTATAGTTAAAAAAGGAATTCGACAAACCTTGTTGTCCTCGAGGTCCTGTAACACCTTGAATTCCTTGATCTCCTTTTGGACCAGTAGAACCAGTTTCACCTTGCATACCTGTAGGACCAGTTAAACCCTGCATACCTGTAGGACCAGTTAAACCCTGCATACCTGTAGGACCTGTTTCGCCTTGCATACCTGTAGGTCCAGTTAATCCTTGCATACCGGTAGGACCTGTTAAACCTTGCATACCTGTATCACCTTGCATACCTGTAGAACCTGTTTCGCCCTGTATACCTGTAGGACCTATATCACCTTGCATACCTGTAGGTCCTTGTAATCCAGTTTCACCTTGCATACCTGTAGGTCCAGTTGCTCCAGTTTCACCTTGCATACCTGTAGGTCCTTGTAATCCAGTATCACCTTGCATTCCTGTAGGACCAGTTGCTCCAGTTTCACCTTGCATACCGGTTGGTCCTTGTAAACCTGTATAACCTTGCATACCTGTAGGTCCTTGTAATCCAGTTTCACCTTGCATACCTGTAGGTCCTTGTAATCCAGTTTCACCTTGCATACCTGTAGGTCCAGTTGCTCCAGTTTCACCTTGCATACCTGTAGGTCCTTGTAATCCAGTTAATCCTTGCATACCTGTATCACCTTGCATACCGGTAGGACCTGTTTCGCCCTGCATACCTGTATCACCTTGCATACCGGTAGGACCTGTTTCGCCCTGCATACCTGTATCACCTTGCATACCGGTAGGTCCTGTTTCGCCCTGCATACCAGTAGGACCAGTTAATCCTTGCATACCAGTAGGACCTGTTAAACCCTGCATACCGGTAGGACCTGTTTCGCCTTGCATACCTGTAGGACCTGTTAAACCCTGCATACCTGTAGGACCAGTTGCACCTTGGATACTTTGACCAGTAGGTCCAGTTAAACCTTGTATACCGGTAGGACCGGTTGATCCTTGGATACCAGTAGGACCTGTTTCACCTTGTGGTCCTTGTGGTCCTATAGCTTGAGTAACTAATAATAATGATTCATTATTTAAAAATATATAAGTTGATGCATCTAATGTGACATTAAAAGTGATATATTGACCAGATGTAACTGATACTGAAATAACGTTCCATTTTTGATAATTGGAAGAATTGGTTTGATCTTGAAGAACAAGAATATCACCAGCATTTAGTGCACCAAGTAATACTTCAATATCATTTCCGAAGTCATCTTTATGTGACACATATAAAATATTTGCTGATGTTTGTGTAGAATTATTCCATTCAATAAAACCACTTGCAATAGGAGGTGTATATTGAGTTGTATCAGATTTATAGTTAAAAAAGGAATTCGACAAACCTTGTTGTCCTTGAGGTCCTGTAACACCTTGAATTCCTTGATCTCCTTTTGGACCAGTAGAACCAGTTTCACCCTGCATACCTGTAGGACCAGTTAAACCCTGTATACCTGTTGGACCAGTTAAACCCTGTATACCTGTTGGACCTGTTTCGCCTTGCATACCTGTAGGACCTGTTTCGCCTTGCATACCTGTAGGACCTGTTTCACCTTGTATACCTGTAGGACCTGTTTCGCCTTGTAATCCTGTATCGCCTTGCATTCCTGTTGGTCCTGTATTTCCCAGAATGTTTGAATAATACATCAGATTATTTGAAACATCATATACAACATTTGATAAAGTTGTATCATTTGTTGACGATAAATTAGGTGATGGATAACAAACAGATGTATATATATAAGAAGGAAAACTTGTTGAAGAATTAGTTGTTGCTAATACTGTAATAAATTGTCCTGATGAAGATATAGCTACTCCGAATAAACTGAAATTTATATCAGTGTAATTCCATGTATTACCATAATCTGTCGAACTATATAATCCATTGCTAGTCCATGAACCTGCAATTTGATATTGTCCAGTTGAGTTTATTGCAACTCTGTCAAATGTTGTTATATTTGAAATTTTAGTAATCCACGTTTTTCCATAATTGTAAGAAACCATTAAATTAGAATCCCCAACAGATGTTACATATGAACCTGATGATGAAACAGCTATATTTTTTGAATTAACTGTATTGGATAATATATTCCATGTATTACCATAATCATTTGAATTGTATATAGTTGATATATTATCTATATTATTTAATAAACTCGCATATATGTATTGACCAGATGAAGAACTAGCTATTGAATTAAATGTTGATGTTGAAGAGTTTATACTTAATACAGTTTCCCAAGTCAAACCAAAATCACTTGACAATATAATATTTTGTATTGAAGTTGAATCATTGTTTGCACATAATGTTATATATTGACCATTTTCAGAAATAGCGACAGAAGGAACGCTATAATCAGTTAATATACTGGTTCCCCAAGTATTACCATAATCATTAGAAATTCTAATTCCAATCGCAGATATAATTTGAATTTGACCAGTTGAAGACATTGCTGTACATGATACGGCATTAGAAGATATTACTCTTGTCCATGTATTTCCATAGTTATTTGATATATATGTTCCTGCTTTGCCAGCAAGTTGATATTGTCCAGACGAAGATATTGATATAAATAACCCTTTTCTTGGTGTTGGAATGGTATATTTTAAAATTAAATTTTTCGCAAAATTAGACAAATTTATCTGTGATAAATTTAAACTTAATTGATCGCCTTGTAAACCTGTGTCACCTTTTAAACCGGTAGGTCCAGTTTCACCTTGCATACCTGTAGGACCTGTTAAACCCTGCATACCTGTATTACCTTGCATACCTGTAGGACCTGTTAATCCTTGCATACCAGTAGGACCTGTTTCACCTTGCACACCTGTAGGACCTGTTAATCCTTGCATACCTGTAGGACCAGTTAATCCTTGCATACCTGTAGGACCTGTGAAACCCTGCATACCAGTATGACCTGTTTCACCTTGCATGCCTGTAGGACCTGTTTCGCCTTGCATACCAGTAGGACCTGTTTCGCCTTGCATACCAGTAGGACCTGTTTCACCTTGTATACCTGTAGGTCCAGTTAATCCTTGCATACCAGTAGGACCTGTTAATCCTTGCATACCAGTAGGACCTGTTTCACCTTGCACACCTGTAGGACCAGTTAATCCTTGTATACCAGTAGGACCTGTTAATCCTTGCATACCTGTATCACCTTGCATACCTGTAGGACCTGTTAATCCTTGCATACCTGTAGGACCAGTTAAACCCTGCATACCTGTAGGACCTGTTAAACCCTGCATACCTGTAGGACCTGTTTCACCTTGCATACCTGTAGGACCTGTTAAACCCTGCATACCTGTAGGACCTGTTAAACCCTGCATACCTGTTAATCCTTGCATACCTGTAGGACCTGTTAATCCTTGCATACCTGTTGGTCCTGTTGATCCTTGTGATCCTGTTACACCAGTATCACCTTGTAATCCAGTTGGACCTGTAAATCCTTGCATACCAGTTGGTCCTGTTGCTCCAGTATTAGTTCCAAATCCTGGTATACCCTGTGGACCAGTTGATCCGGTATCACCTTGATATCCGGTTGGTCCTGTTGCTCCAGTATTACTTGCGATTCCTGGAATGCCTTGTTGACCTCTTGGGCCTTGAATACCTTGAACACCTTGCGGTCCGGTATAACCTTTACCACCTTGAAATCCTTGAGGTCCTTGAATACCTTGAATACCTTGAATACCAGTAGGTCCTGATAATCCTTGAATGCCTTGAGGTCCTTGAATACCTTGAGGTCCTCGAATGCCAGTGGGTCCTGTCAACCCTTGTATCCCATTTGGTCCAGTTGGTCCAGTTGCTCCTGTTGACATAATATAGTTTGAGAAATAAATATAATTATATTAACTTAATATAAGGGAAATGCTTATCAATAATATAGGAACTACTAAAATGATCGTTCAAAATAACAATCAACATTTTGTGAATGAGACACAGTGGGATGCCAAGTATGACGGAACATTGGCGAATATAAAGATCGATTCCAATATCAACGGCGAACAAAAGCACTATTCCATCAAGTTAGATAACCACGATTTAGCGGATATGTTATCCATTGAACCAATCGATAGACCGATAGACGAACGATTAGTTACCGATTTTGAAGATTCGCAATCATATCAACCGTATTACATCGAATTACAACCGCCTAAACTGAAACCTCGAAGACCGACCATGACAAAATCCAAATCCAAATCCTTGAAAAAACTGATCGCCCACTATTTATCGCCGAAGAACAGAAAAAAGAGTGAGAAACATAAAAAAAAGAAATCGATTACACGAAAACGAAAACGAAAGATCCATTCGATTTTAGAAGAAATACTTTAAATTCTCTCGATATATATTATTAAATAAATATATATGTCGTTCAGACAATTTGGAGGAATACAATATGCGCCAAAACATAACATAGTATCAAGTAATTACAATACATCAAATAATCTGCAAGTGACCCAAGTAATTGGACAACCCAATTCGTATATCAATGTCGAGAGTGATATCAGTGGAAACATCAAAATATTTGGTAACGTCGATATTTCCGGTAATCTGATTGTGAGAGAAAATGTCGGTATTGCAGGTGACCTAGGAGTTAAGGGAGATACCGATATTTCCGGAAACCTATCCGTTCAACAGGATGCCAATATTGCAGGTGACCTAGGAGTTAAGGGGTATGCAACTATATCTGATGATAGTTTTATTAATGGAGTCACAATAGGAAAGGGAGGAGGTAATGAATCCAATAATACAGTGTTAGGAGTCGATGCTTTACAGTCAAATACAACAGGTAATCAAAATGTTGCAATAGGTCCTTCAACAATGCAACTCAACCAAACTGGGAATTATAATGTTGCAATAGGTGGAAGTGATTGTTTGAATAACAATCTATCTGGAAGTTATAATATTGCAATTGGTGCTTATTCGTTGAATCTGAATCAAACTGGAAAATCGAATATAGCAGTTGGCAATTATTCGTTAAATAATTGTGATCAATCTTATAATGTTGCAGTTGGTTCTGGAAGTATGCAATTCGGAACAATCATACATCATAATAGTGCTTTAGGATACCATTCCGCGCAATATGATATCAGTGGTAATAATAATACATATCTAGGTTCCAATACAGGACAACCAAAGACTGATACAAATATATACACCTATTCTACTGCAATAGGTGCAAATGCAGTCATAACTGATTCAAACCAAATTATGGTTGGGGGTAAAAACGCATCTGGAAATTATCCTTATACCATCATTCCAGGTGGAAATGTAAGTATTGGGAAGACAACGATGAATTCAGTCTATAATTTAGATGTCAGTGGAAATATCAATTTAACAGGATCATTATACCAGAACGGATCCCCCTATATATTTCCTGGAACCACTCAGTGGACAACATCTGGATCGAATATATATTATAAAACAGGTAATGTTGGGATTGGGACAAATAATCCTTCTTACACATTAGATGTAAGTGGAAATGCACGTATAATTAGTGGTTATGGAATTTCTTCAACTCCAACATTTACTCTATCTGACTCCAGCAGTTCTAATAATACACTATTTCTACCAAATGCAGGAGCAGGAAATTATAATCCAATAACTCAATCTGGTGATCAAGTGATAGTGGCATCTGGAACGCCCAATACAGAGGTATTAACATTAACAACTCATGTGGATGATTCAACCAATTCCGGATTAAGAATAACAAAAACAAACAATTTAGTAACATTAGGTGCAGGTGGAAGTTCACCTACTCCTTCTCTTTATTTTCAATGTGATTCTTCTAACAATCAAAATTTTATTAATGGAACAACAAATCTTAAAGGTACATTAAAAATAAATAATTCTGACGGAACTTATCATAGTTCTTTATATCAAACATATCAATCTAGTGCATTTAATATTCAGAATAATAATTCAGGTGGTTACATATACATATTAACATCTAGTGGTTCAATTACTATAGATAACAATGCTCATATGGGAATCAATATAACACCTTCCTATCCATTAGATGTAAGCGGAAATGCACGTATAATTAGTGATTATGGAATTTCTTCAACTCCAACATTTACTCTATCTGACTCCAGCAGTTCTAATAATACACTATTTCTACCAAATGCAGGAGCAGGAAATTATAATCCAATAACTCAATCTGGTGATCAAGTGATA
>Ga0194129_10004330_pt1 | contig 18985 bp, 16 predicted proteins | sample TA2KigCa35mmetaG_FD_150862 | JGI IMG/M metagenome (GOLD analysis project Ga0194129, IMG submission 150862) | Freshwater microbial communities from Lake Tanganyika, Tanzania - TA2015038 Kigoma Deep Cast 35m | ecosystem: Environmental > Aquatic > Freshwater > Lake | place: Tanzania: Lake...
CCAATTAAAACAGAACCGCCTGTTATGTTACCCACAAGACAAACAGAATCACCAATTAAAACAGAACCGCCTGTTATGTTACCCACAAGACAAACAGAACCACCTACAAGATAAATATATGTAAGTTTTTTAATTTTATATTAATTATAAAATTAAATTACGCTCCGGACAGGGATTGAACCTGCGACCTTAGTGTTATACCGAACCAATATTTTAATATTTTCAACAGCACCATGCTCTGCCACTGAGCTACCGAAGCTTCTTGTAAAGGCGCTACAATACTAGCTATATTCCTTTACATACTATTATAGTGCGTCGTCTTTAAGTCCTTTTTTACAATATATATTATTGCCGCCACAAAATAAAAAAAAATCACTACTCATTGGTTAACAAGTAATCCGACAAGTTTTATTTAATATCTAGCTCCATAATGGTGTATATTTTTTCATCATCATATTTCTCAAAATATTTAAAATAAGGATAATTGTCAAACGAGTAATCAGCAACTTCAAAGCCATATTTCTGATAATATGACACAACTTCATCAAGCGAACTTAGCACAATTTTGACCTTCTTTGTTACATTTTTTGTTTCCTCTCTAACTTTTTCTACAAATCCATTTAGTAATTTTGTAGCATAACCTTGACCTCTAAATTGTCTGTCAGTGCTGATTACCATAATATAATACATAATGGTGTCACTGTTTTTCTTATTTTGCTTTGAATATATCATACACGAAGGACAAGAACGAATTACAAACTTGTCGTCGTTACAGTAATACGCAATTTTGTTAGATTCATACTTCAACAAGTTCTCAATATAATCTATTGCTATTGAACCATAGTTGAAATATGTAAATATCATTTCGTTGTCTTTTCTAAATTGTTCAAGATTATCCATAATTTCTTCAACTGGACTGTTGTCTACAATTTCATTTCTAACATCATCTGAGTAGAAGATCATTTTTTTATTGGAAGTTTAATTTAATTTATTCAGATTTGTTTAACTTATTTTTTTTAATATTTTAGTTCAATTTTATTTTTAATTTATTTTTAATTTATTTTTTAATTTATTTTTTTTAAAAAAAATTCTGTATACAAAACCACTAGATTTATTAACATATTATATAATATTAACATTTTATATAATGTATTTATCAAAGTTTGTTCATAGTGAAACAGGAAAATATTTAATGTCAGTTTTATTAGGTTTAGGACTAGCAACCTTTTTTAGAAGAATGTGTAGTGGCAAAAATTGTGTAATATCAAAAGCTCCTCCACTAGAAGAAATAGAGGACAAAATTTATAAATTTGATGGAAAATGCTACAAACTAGAGAAAAATGCCGAAAAATGCGCAAAAGATAAAAATGTTTTTACATTTGCGTAATTATTTATTTACCACTATCTTTAGATATAATATATTATGGCAGAATTAAACACTACAAGTATCAATGATTTACCCACAGATCCCGCTGGTGGTGGCAGTATTGGTGGCAATGTATCTTTAGTAGCAAATGAGACAAATTATAAAATACCTCAGGCACCACAGTATAACGCACAGATGCCAGGACCTCAGCAACAAGCCCCTGGTGGTATGTCGTTAGACCAAACTACTATTAGTCAAATTGTAAATGGTCTCCAACAAGCTAGCATTGCCGGCGCCACTTCATTGCCAAGTCGTGATATACCGCAAAATACTCAGTCTATTGTAAATGACCCTGCTATTCAGGCTAATTATGTGCCACCTCCTCAGCCAAGCCAGAAAGACTATATTAAAGATGATGATAACACATATACTTATAAAGAGGAAAATATTAATAACTCATTGGATGCGGTTTATGATGAAATACAAGCACCACTACTGTTATCAGTATTGTATTTCTTTTTTCAGCTTCCAATTATGAGAAAAATAATTTTCCAATATTTGCCATTTTTATGTAATGTTGATGGTAACTATAATTTTAATGGACTTGTATTTACTAGCGCACTATATGGATTTATTTATTATTTTTTAACAAAGTCAATGTCACATTTTAACAAATTTTAAATCTTGTAACAAAAGGGTTTAAATATTATAATACTAACAAATGTATTATAATATTAATAATGGAATTAAATACATACGCAGCATCAAACGTATCAAATATGATTATATTTGAAAGAATTAAAACAGGTAATCCTATTATAGATACAATTGTATTAACTTTTCTACTATCTGCTGTTAATTACGTATTCAAATGGCTTAATAATAATGTAATAGAGTATATTCATTTTAGACAAATTCTAAACTATGAAAAACTGTACCATTTTTTTTCAAAGAAAAATGTTGTAGAATATGAAGGCAAAATAGCGTGTTATACTAATATCTATGACAATGAATTGCGCCAAACAACATCTTTTAGTGACCATTTTAAAGCATTATGGGAACATATTATAGAAAATATAAAAGATAATCCAACAATTCATTCTATAAAAGAATATACAATTACAAAAAAACAATATCGTCATAATGACGAAAACGAAAATGGTCTTTATATGGTAAATCAATCAGATAAATTTTTAATTTCGGATAAGTTAGAGATATATGCGTATACATATATTTTTGATAATGATAAAACTAGTTCAGATGATAATAAATCAAACAGTAAGTCGCAAAGCAAAACAGAGCGTATTATTATTGAATTGTATTCTTATAAAAGCAGTATTGAGACAATAAAAACGTTTGTTGAAGAAATAACACGTAATTATTTGTTATCTATTCAACATTTGCGTGAAAATAAGCAATTTATATATACACTAACAAAACTTAAATATGAAGATTGTAGTTGTGAACGATGGGATGAAAATGTATTTGACAGTATACGCACATTTAACAATATGTATTTTGACAATAAAAACAAGGTAATAGATGCGATTGATTTCTTTATTAATAACAAAGCATGGTATTTTGAAAAGGGTATACCATATTCATTAGGTATTGGAATGTATGGACCACCAGGCACTGGTAAAACATCATTGGCAAAGGCTATTGCGAATTATACCAAACGACACATTATATGTATTTCGTTAAAGCTAATTAAAACAAAGAAGCAACTAGATAGTATATTTTTTGAAGAGCAATATAACACTGATAATAAGAAAAATAGTATTACATTTGATAAGAAAATTATTATATTTGAGGATATTGATTGTATTGGTGATATTGTTTTGGACCGTGAAAAAAAGAAGACAAAATCCATTGAAAAAAAAACTACTGTGGATAAAATGACTACAGACAATATAGATTTTGAAAAAATGGTTGAGATAATTAATACTATGGATGAAGATTCTAGGAAAAACTTGAAAAACGAAATAACTGGCGCAGTAAATAACTCTAAAAATCCTGATGATGAACCTATTACATTAGACGATATTTTGAATTTATGGGATGGCATAAGAGAGACACCAGGTAGAATAATGATATTATCATCTAATCATTATGATGAATTAGACCCCGCATTAAAGCGACCTGGTCGTATTGATATAACATTAGAATTGTCATATGCTAGCAGACAAGTAATATCAGATATGTATTATCATTTATTTAAAGAAGAATCAATGTCATTATCTGATGAAGACTTGGAAAAAATACAAGACAAATTTTATTCCCCTGCCGAAATTATTAATATTTATATGAATGAGCAACAGAACCCAGAGAAATTTATAAAACGACTACAAATGAATAAACACGTTTAGATTTCTATTTATATTTCTATTTAGCAGATGCTTTTGGTTTCCACTCGGCAGCAGTAGCAGAAGGTTTAAATGTAGATACTTTAGCTGTTATACTCTTATTATTAGCTGGTAAAGCAGCAGTAGTAGTAGCAGCGCTTGGAGCAGCAGTTAAATTATATAGACTATCATATATTTTATTCTGGAATTTTTCATTTGTAAATCCAATATGACCAACACGTTTTATAATAGATTCTTTCTCCATTTTATCAATAGTATCCTTAGTAACCTCTTTTTGTTTATGAGTTTGTCGCTGTATTTGTAATCCTTTGTTCATTATTACTATAGCGCGTTTAAACTTTTCCAAAAAGCGATTACAATCATCTATTGTAAGTGCCTCATAACCAGCATCTTTTATTTGTTTTTTAGTTTCTAGTAATTGTTTATATTTAAAATACTTAGTATAGTAATATATTTTTTCATTTAATAACGCACCTAAATTAGGAGAGACAAATAGTAGATGTTGTGTTGTATCACCTGATAAAGATATTTCAAAATTAAATTCTCTTTGTTCGCTTTCAAAAAATGGTTTAATATCAGTTGGGACTTCTTTAAAATCAATATCTGAAAATTGTTTATAATCATCAATTTGTATTTGTTTTCTTGGATCATATTTCTTTTGAGACTTTACATAACTTAATTTAAAAATATGGGGATTTGCTCTAAGATTTTCTGGGTTTGGCGGCTGTACTGAAATATTATAATTTGTTTCGGGTATATTCAAAAACCATCTTATTAAATATGCTAAGTGTCCCGCTAAATTTTTAATGGAAGCTCCATCGTATTCTATATTATTTGGCATTATTAATATATCAATATCTTCACTAATGTATTCTGAAATATTAGGAATTCCTGATAAAACCAATTGTATTGCTTTACCACCTTTAAATAATATCTTATAGTCTTGTCCAATCATTTTGTATGATATTATTCCAACTATAATTAATGTAGCACATAATATAATATTAAACTTACTAAAATCAACATCTCTATCTTGTGTAAATGTATCAAATAAAAAATAAGGTTTATTTTTTGTAGGTATATAGAAAGTTGGTATTACTGTTTTCACTATTTCACAAATGCTCCATAGCGCACTAGTTTCACCATTTTTAATAGGTATAGTTTCATCAATATTCATAATATCATTAATTTGTTTTTTAATAATGAACATTTCATTTTCAGCAAAAATAGATTTCCAAAATTCTGGTTCCGCATTTAAATCATAGCCGGAGACATCTGGTAATTCCATATTAATATTTAATTTACCTGGTCTAAATGGCATATCTTTTGAGCTAAGTTGTCCAGATTTAGATTTAGATTTAGATTTAGATTTAGATTTAGATTTAGATTTAGACAGAGATTTAGATTTAGATTTAGACAGAGATTTAGATTTAGATTTAGATTTAGATTTAGCTAATACTTCAGCTTGTGTTGCTTCTAATACAGAGTTTAATACAGGTTCTCTAAGCAACTCATCCATTATAATTTTCTGTTCTTCCGTAAGTATTTCAGGACTAGCTCCTTTTCTTAATAAAAACTCTACAAGACTCTTGTCATTTAATTTTATTGCTTCTAACAACACATTAGAATCTCTAACATAATTTGTAAGATTAATATTAAATCCTCTAATAGAACTAAATGTATTAAATAATCTTTTTCTTATATAATCATCAGGTATATTGTGAAAAATAACCACTAATGGTGGCACTAATGCTGTTAGTCCAGAGTTTTCTTTATATTTATCAACTGGTAGTCCTTCAGCATTAATCGGTATTAATGTGTTAATTTCATTTTTGTTCCCATTAAGACCATTTTTAAATTTACTTATAGCATCATCTATAGTTTCTATTTTCCCCGTATTTATCGCATTTTGTAGCTTATTAAACGCATTAATAAACATTGTGCGAAACTCATTAATCTGTTTTGATGCTCCTTTTTCACCACCCCTAATAATATGTATCTTTTTAGTATATCTTCCTTTTTTCTTATAATATTTTCTTGTCATCAATTGTATATAATATATTATGATAAATAATATATTACTATAAATGTAATATTACATATTACATATTACATAAATTTAAAAAAAGAATCCGGTTTTCTTTTTCTTTGTCTTGCGTCTTTTCTTAACTGGTTGTTCTATACTTCTAGTATTATTTTTTTTATTTTTTAAAGTATTATCCTTAGTCTTAGAATCCGTTGGTCTATATCGTAAAAACCACTCATCATATTCATCACTATTTTTCTTATCCTTAAGTTCTTTAAATTTCTCAGCCTTCTCAGCGCGCATTTCTTCTACAGTTTCTTGGTGTCCCATACAATTAATTGAGAATCGTCGTAACACACCCTTTTGTGCTAAACGGTTTTCCTCTTGAACCTCAAATAAATACTTAGACATACATAATATACGGTCCTTATCATAATATGGACGACTTGAATATAAAAATGCCAAATAAAAACTCAACATAGTATCAATTGTTGCTATTTTAACACTGTAACCACCTTCCTTAATTATATTATAACTATGACACGCAAGAGGCTCGTAAATAAAAGCAATAGTATCTGCTCCTACTCGGATTTCATAATGCGTCGCAATAATTTCACCAATTGAAGGACGTTTAATAACTTTTACATTCTTAACACCAATATCACGTAAGCGTTCTACAACAATTTGTGCTGTTACAGTTGGCTCCTCGGATAACACATCAAAATCAGGATTCTTCAATAATTTGTGACGTAAATGCTCAGGCATATATTGGGAATATATAGAAATTGCGTAGCCACCAAAAAATACTACACCTTGATCAATTAATGTTTGCTGAACTGTCTCATAAATCTCATTTACATCCTTGTTATTACCCATTTTACGCTGAAAATCAATATGCGAACATTGTGAAGCGGTTAAGGGATAATGTTTATTTAAGAGAGTTAAACGCTTCAATACTTTCTCCCAGCGTGATACATCACCGGCAGGACGGGATAACTCTAAATACATAGCCATACGTAGCAAATTTGGCGGCGCATAAAGTATTCCAGAAATTTTAACTGCTTCTTTTTTAATCGCGTTAAATAGCTCTTTGGGTAAAAGTGTAATATCAGCAACAGGAATAAAATCCACAAATACTTTGAATGTTCCATGGTGTTGTCCTGATTTTGCTTCCACTTCAATAAACCCTTCTTTTACATAAATATCTGTTAGTTCTTTGGCATCATTTAAAGCATTTGCGCTGTAAAAATCATAATCAGGGATTTCTATATCTTTATTATAAAATTGGTCTTGTTTGGGTAAGATATTATTTATAGCAGTTCCTCCGTAACAAATTAACTTCTTGTTGCGAATAAAATCTTCAACAATACTAATTATTTTTTTGATAGCAGGTGAGTTGGCTGTTTTTCGTCCTTGTATATCTTCAGCTTTATCTACTGCTGTGCGAAGAATTGCTAATTCACAATCTTCAAATTTCATATTTTTGTCACATATTTCTTTTTTCATTATATTTAATCTTAATATATAATGATAATAAATATTTTATTATAGAATATTTATTATTTGTTATAGAATATTTGTTATAGAATATTTATTTATTAATTATATTTTCTTAAATATTAAAGCTGTAATAATCGGACTTAACTGTGCGAGGAGCATATGATAATGCTGGGTCTTGTGGTGGTGGTGCCGGAACTGTTACTTGTGTATAACGTAGTGATAGTGGTTTCAAAACAAACGCACTGTTATTTTCATTAAAAAATGCTTCATTTTCCTCAATATTTGAGTCTATATTCTGGTATCGCATTGCCAGCATTTGGCAACCAGTTTCTCTTAAAACAACTGAACTAGGGTTGCCAGGGTTTGCGCCAGGATTAGGAATACCAATTGTCATACATAATTTATTATACTCAGTTAATTCAGCAATATCTGAATTGTATTTTACATCATCAAATGTTAATTCTCTCATAAATATAGAGTTACTTGTCATATTAACATATTCGTAAAATTCTTTACACTCTAAAAATGATGTATTACTTCTGTCAACAATTATAGAAATCTTGCCCATCAATGCGGTTAGCGGTGTTGCTCCAAAATTAGTAGCAGCATTGTTCTTCATATTTTCAAAACTATATGATTTACCCATTAACATATCTGAATGCTTCTCAAAAATATGCGCAAAATTCTTATACATTTTTTGGTTTTCACTCTTTATACGTAAATGAAAAATAATTGGATCAGCTGGATTAGGAGCACCAGAAGATGAAAATGCGTTATTTACTATAGTTGACATAATATCGCTAAAATTAATATAATTAAATGTTTCTTTTACACAATAATTATCGGCAGTGCTGGTTGCTACTACTGGCTGATCATCAATAGAGTAGATTTCAAAGTCAAGACCTCTTACACCCTGTTTCAATAAGTCTTTTAGCGTACACATAGATACATAATCATTCTTATAATTTCCACCGCTACAACAGTTGTAAGCTGACTTAATGTAAAAATCTCTTAAATTAGCTTGAAATTTTGGTTGAGTAGTATTTATAGATAAAATATTAGTATTTAGATCACCGTAAACACCATCCATTAACTGACATTCTCTTGTAAGCATATTATTAGACATATTTACATAGATTGTGATGCCGACAATAAGACCAAGAACGCCACCAATAATGGCGCCTTTTTGTTCCATTATTCCCTGACCCAAAATACTGAACATAATTGTTAGTATAATTATGATAGCTATACCACCAAAATTACCAGTTCCAGTATAATAAAAATAATACATAAAAGCAATAACTATAATAGAAAATGTTAGCATTGTTAATAATGTAATTGTTGTAGCTTCCGACATTTCTTTTATTCCTGACATAGCTTGTTGTATATTTTGTCGTGCTTGAGTTGCTATATCTGTTGAACCTGAACCTGTTTGTGACATCTTTTATATATTACTTTATGAATATATTATTTTTTTATAAAGTGAAATGAAATCAAACTAACAAAATAATATTAACTGTAATAATTAGTTAAAAAAATAATATGTTAGTATTATAACAAATAAAATGCCAGGAGGACTTATGAATCTAGTATCAGTTGGACAACAAAATATTATTCTAAATGGAAACCCATCTAAAACATTTTTTAAATCTACTTATGCTCAATATACTAATTTTGGCTTACAAAAGTTTCGTGTTGATTTTGAGGGTTCTAAAACACTACGATTATCAGAGCCGTCAACATTTACATTTAAAATTCCAAGATATGCCGATCTGCTTATGGACTGTTACTTGACTGTAGCAATGCCTAATATTTGGAGTCCAATTATGCCACCACAAACAGTGCCACAAAGTGATGGAACAACAACATATACCGATTGGGCGCCATATGAATTTAAATGGATTGAAAATTTAGGGGCCAAAATGATTTCCAAAATAAGTATTATTTGTGGTAATTACACTTTACAAGAATATTCTGGTGACTATTTATTAGCAGCAGTTCAGCGTGATTTTTCTGGGGTTAAAAAGAATTTATTTGATGAAATGTCTGGTAACACGCCTGAAATGAATAATCCCGGTAACTCTGGTTCACGAGTTAATTCATATCCTAATGCTTTCTACTCACCCGACTTACCTGGTCCTGAACCATCTATTCGCGGTCGTATATTATATATTCCGCTAAATAGTTGGTTTGGTCTTAAATCACAAATGGCATTTCCATTGACATCTTTACAATATAATGAGCTACAAATTGTTGTTACACTAAGACCTATTAGTGAGCTATTTCAAATTCGTGATGTATTTGATACAACATATAATTATCCATATATTGCGCCCAATTTTAACTCTTGGTATATGCAGTTCTATCGTTTCTTACAACCACCTCCTGATATTGAACTTGGTCTAACATCATATAGTGATACCAGAACATTATGGAATGCTGATGTTCATTTAAATTGTACTTATTGTTTCTTATCTAATGAAGAAGAACGTATGTTTGCTTTAGAAGAGCAGAAATATTTAATTAAACAGGTTCACGAACAGCAGTTTTTTAATGTGACTGGACCAAATAAAGTTCAATTAGACTCAATTGGTATGATATCTAATTGGTTATTTTATTTCCAGAGAAGCGACGTAAATTTACGAAACGAGTGGTCTAATTATACAAATTGGCCTTATAATTATATGCCTCTTGATGTAGTTCAAGCACCGTCAAATGGTGATTTTCTTATTTACAGAACTGATACTTTAGGTAATCAAGTTCCTGTCTATATTGGACCTGGTGTTAACCCTAGTGGTAATTTAACAGGTCTCCTAATCACATCAGAATATTCACCAGAAAATGATAAGATGATATTATTGGCAATGGGTGTTTTGTTAGATGGTTCTTACAGAGAGAATATTCAAGCAGCAGGCATTTTTAATTATATTGAGAAATATACAAGAACAAGTGGTAATGCTCCACCTGGTCTTTATTGCTATAATTTTTCAATTAACTCTAATTTGTCAGACTTACAACCATCTGGCGCTATAAATATGAACAGATTTAATCAAATAGAGTTGGAATTTACTACAATTATACCACCACTGGATCCTTTAGCGCAAAGTTTATCAATTTGTGATCCACAAACAGGTCAAGTAATTGCGGTAAATAAGCCTACATGGCGTATATATGATTATAATTTTAATCTAACATTATTTGAAGAGCGTATTAATATTGTTAACTTTATTGGTGGCAATGTGGGTCTAATGTATGCGACATAGGCGACATAAAAGAATTATACTAAAATATTATTAAATATTAGTATAATTATATATTTCACACGTTAAAAATAACCTTGTAAGCGAAGCAAAAAATAAAACTGATTTCCAGCGCCGGGAATTGAACCCGGATCCCGGCCTTGAAAGGGCCATATCATAACCATTAGACTACGTAGGAACTACTATTTATTATTTGTAAACAAGTAAAAATATATTTATTAATAAAGCTCCGAATTATAAGCATTAGCAGGTGTTGGTCCAATATCATAAAACATCCCAGTTGCCGTTAGTGTCTTCTTATATTGTGGTGTTGTTCTGTATTGTTCCGGTGCCGCAGCATATTCATAAGCTAATTCTTCATCAATAAGCTGTGCTTTCGCATCATATACTGGCTCCCAAATTTTATATCCTCTATAAGGAGATGGAACCTTAGCATTTTCATCTATAACCTTTGCTCTTGTTCCAATATCATATGTTAAGGAAGAATGTTGTGGATTTTGATTATAAATAAGTTTCCCTGTTTCTAAAGTGTCAGCAGGTACATATGATTGTGGTGGAGGTGGTGTTAACTTCTCAGCTACAAGTTTGTCGTGTATTTGTTTTAATAGTGACTGACAACCATCTTGATAACAATCTACATCTGTTGAACATTGCTTGCCGGTTTTAGAACATTTAGAATTATAACACGCATTTTGACAACCTTGACTATTATTTAATGGCATATCAACACTATGACTATATTCATTTACTAATTTGGTATTAATATTTGAATTACTTTTATTAAACGTGTCCGGATTATAAGTAATGTTTCCATACAATATATTATCAACTGTAGTGGTAAATCCTTCTTTAAAAAGAAATTTCATATTAAACAACTGTGTTACTAAAGCAAAGAATAAAACTATTATAACAAATGATAAAATAATATATTTATATTTATGAACTATTTTATAAATTATAGACATTTATATTTCTAATATAAAATATGGTTATATAATTTTTATAGGATACAAAGTTTTATAGGATACAAAGTTTTATAGGATACAAAGTTTATAAACATTAGTAAATTATCTACAAAATTTAATATATATTTATTATAAATAATGTCAGATACAAATACAGATACAAATACAAATAATGATGCTATAAATAATAAAAAAAATAAAAATACGGGTGGGCCAAATGTAGGAGGATTTATATTATATTATACACTTGGATTATTAGGTATTATTTTATGGGTATTATTTGGCACAACTTGGCTATATATATCTAAACTAGCAACATCTGGAATTCCAACTGATACAAAATATGAACCTTATACTTGCGATATTAATCCTGAATTGGGTAAAAATCCAGATGGCACAAAAATAACAGTGCCAATGAACAGCGTATATGAACTAGGTATGAAAGGCCTAGCATTTTGGCAAATATGGTCAGATACTGCTATAAATAAATGGCAACAAGAAGCAACTATTGAGTCAAGAGAATTTATTGATTCATTTAAGGATACTTTAATAGAAGAAATGCGTGACTCAGCAAATATTAAAGGAACTGGTCCTGCTGCTTCTACCGGTCTTACTAAATTTTGGTCAATTATTTTAAATAATACTGCTGCTAGAGGGTTTAGGTCTTATGATATGTTTAGTATTAAGAGTGATAAGATTTCCGATTCACTAAAGATTATAGTTTATGGTTTGTTTGGACTAATTTTGTTTCCATTTATTTGGTTAATAAACGGTTTCTGTTCTGCTTGGTATATCATAAAAGCAGCATTATTTAATGAAAACCTAGACAATATGAATGATGGCGGTGCTGATAATATTCTTGATTCAATTGGCAGCCTCAAATATCTTGATACAGACGAAGCTGGTGCTTTTGGGATTAAGAACTGGCCTAAAAGTATTGGACGCGGTATTGTGTGGCTAATTATTTGGATGTTTGTATTTCCTGTGCTTACATTCTTTGTTTTACCTGTGTATTCTACATTTATGCCATTTTTTAAGATGTTGTTTTCTGGTTCATATACATTAAAAGTTGATAATAAGTTCTATAATAGCAATGAGCATACAGATAGTAAGTCATTTTTTGATTTTATTAAAGATACATTTGCTTATAAACGCACACTATTATTGCTTTTATCTGTGCTTAATTTATTTACTTGCGCAAATACATATTTAGGACAAAACTACTTGGGCGCCGTTGTTATTGCGGTTATATTTGCTACTATATTTGGTAATATATTTGTTGATACAAAACCGGAAGATAATACAATGATTTTTCAAGATCCGATGGTAGTCCCTCAGAAACCGCCTGTAAGAAAACAGCAACACAAAGCGTGTATGTTTCCTAAGGATATTAACCGAATTGATAAAGAATTGCGCAAATTGAACAATAGTTTATTAGAGCAAATTGGTCGTGCTAAAGGTGTTAGTATGTCGCAAGAGACACAAGATTTATTTAATGAATTGAAAACAATGAGTAAATCAATAAATAATGAATTTACTGATGTTTCATTATCAGATGATAAGAGTGTTATAGATAAATTTGAAAAGAAGATTGAACAGGAATATGCGGATACTATTAAGAAATTTGTTAGTAGTTTAGATGCTGATATTGCGGCAGCACCGCCTTCTATGTTTAGTTCTGATATTGCGTCTGGTCTTGGTTCTGGACTTGATCTTGGAACAAATTCAAGACCATCGTCTGTTTCTTCTGATATTGCTGCTGGTCTTATTGATGAACCTGAGTCTGAAACTAGAAGTCGTACTCAAAGTATGGAATCTAATGTGTCTAATGTAAGTACCGAGTCTAATATTTCTAATGTTTCTAACGTAAGTACCGAGTCTAACGTAAGCAGTCAAAATGTAAGCAGTCAAAATGTAGACCCTGGTTTATTTTATAAATTAAATGATTTTATAGATAGTCGCCGACAGCCAAAAAAAACTCAAATGAGCACAGAAGATGAAGCAGAAATACAGCAAACACTTGCTCGCGTTAAAGCGCAGAAAGACGCAGAATCAGCCACATTAAGGGCACAAAAAACACAAGAGGGCGCTAATCTTAGAGGTGAAATGGAGGCTTTATTAGCGAAACAAAAAGCGAAAAAGGCTCTTGAAACAGAAGAAGTAAGTAATCCTATGCTAGCTTCTACTAGTATTGGAACACCTGGACAAGAAATGACACCAAAGGCAAATATTAGTCAAGAAAATATTATTCCTGAGTCAAATGTTAGAGAGTCAACCAAAGTTTTAAACCCAGAAGATATTAAATCAAGAACAGCTGAAACATCTAGACCTGAAGATGTAAGCAATCCTATGTTAGCTTCTACTAATATTGGAACTAATATTAAGAAACCAATAAGTCCTGTAACAAGTCCTGTAATACCTTCACCTGAATATTTATTAAAGAGTAAAGGTATTCCTACAGAAGGTGTAGTTAATCCTTTACAACAGCAACAGATTCAAGACGCTTTAGCAAAGGCGGTGGCTGAAAAAGCAATATCAAATATAAATTTACCGGCCAACATAGATTTACAAAAACAAGCATTAGAAGCTGAATTTAAGAGACAAGGAGGTCTTAATCCAGAAACACAGGCTAATTTAGCATCAGAACAAGCATACAGAACAGCACAAAATGACTTATTTGCGCAACAACTAGCTCTTGCTAATAAAAAAGGCGGTTCCAATAAAAATAGAACATTAAAAAAACGGGAAAAAAATATTAAAATTAGACTAGTATAAAAACTATTTAAATAATAATTCAATATATTAATTATTATATAAATGCCAAAAAATAATAAAAAGAAGAACAAGAATAAGAGTAAACATAAATTACCAAAGACTGGAAAGAATGTAGAAGATGAAATAGTAAAGGACATAGGAAATGATAGCGACGAGTCTTTATCAGATTCAGATACAGACTTACCATTTGTTAGTATTTGTACACCGACATTTAATAGACGACCGTTTATACCTTTTATTAAGAAATGTATTGACCTACAAAATTATCCCAAATCTCGTATTGAATGGATTATTATTGATGATGGAACAGACCCAATTGGTGATTTAGTAACAGGTATAGATTATGTAAAATACTTTTATTATCCTGAAAAAATGTTGCTAGGTAAAAAGCGTAATCTAATGCACAAAAAATGTTCTGGTTCAATTATTATTTATATGGATGATGATGATTATTACCCAAAAGATCGTGTAATGCACGCAGTAGAAACACTGTTACAAAATCCAAATTATCTTATTGCCGGGAGTTCAGAAATGCACATATATTTTGATTCTAGAAATGCCGTATATCAATGTGGACCATATAAGGACTACCATTCTACAGCGGCTACATTCGCGTTTAAAAAGGAGTTATTATTACAGACCAGTTATAATGAGGATAATGCTTTAGCAGAAGAACGACATTTTTTAAAGAACTATACTATACCATTAAAGCAACTAGATACGCAAAAGTCAATAATGGTATTTTCTCATAAGCACAATTCTTTAAATAAGGAGAAATTATTAGAAAACATGGAAGCTACTAAGACACAGTTATCGCGATTTACTGTAGACGACTTTATTGATGACGCCGAGTTAAAACAGTTTTATATGATTGATATGAATAATTTGCTAACTAATTATGACCCTGGAAAACCAGAACATAAACCCAAATTGATGGAGCAAATAAAAAATATGGAAGAAGAACGAAATAAACGCTTAGAAGATCATAATAAAATGTTAGAAGCGCAAAAGATAATTATGATGAACCGTAAAATAAATACAAATATGAATACAAATATGAATACATATTACGCAGAAAAAATAGCTAGTTATGAGAAACAAATAGAAGACAAAGTTTGTCTTATTAATGAGTTGCTAAAGAAAATTAAAGAACTCAATACTGAACTTAGCCATTACAAAAATAATTCTAGTAATCTATAAATAAATAGTGTGTAAAAGATTTAAAGACAGACTATTATATATTTATATAATAGAATAAAACAAAATGCCCTACATTGATTATGACGATTCTAATGCTGTTCCTAATAATGATAACACAAAGTTAATGCTAGCAGATAAATATTTTTACAAGGTTAAACGCACAATTGTGGATGATATTAAGACTAAAATGAAGGATGATGGTGTTGTTTATTACAAGACTGTTACTATTGGTATTTTTGGCAGTGGTCAACTTGGGAGCAGAATTCGTAATGCGGTGACTGGACACAAATACAATATTTTGGTTGGCTCAAAGGAGCAGGAAAAGTTATATTCAGTTGCTTTGTGTACTGGCGAGAATGGAATTAAGTGCCCCGTGTTTATGTATTATGATACTCCTGAGCAGTATGAGGCACATTTGTTTTCAAGATTGGATATGGACCGTAAGACAGCATGGTATATGAGAAAACCTGTTGCTACTAATTAAAATCAACTAATTAAAATCTACTTGTTTATATTATATTAATAATTTACAATTTAATATAATATATTAATTACTCATCATTATCTTCTATATCAGATATAATAATATCCTCAGTATCTTCAGCATCTTCTTTTGTATATTTATCTAAATACCTATAAATTCTGTTTATATCTAATTTGGTTATTTCATAATTCTCAAATAATTGTAAAACTTCGGCATCGCCTACTGGATATTTATTTTTGATATCTAAAAAGAACGCATACATATCTTTTTTATCCATTCCTAATTGCTGACATAAATTTTGTATAAATATTGAATTATTATATTCAGTGGAGTATTTTGTTAGTACCTTTGTAAAACGAACCTCGGTTGGATTAAATTTTTGTTTAATATTAGAAGTATTATTATTATTATTATTATTATTATTATTATTATTATTATTATTATTATTATTATTATTATTATTATTATTACCTTGTAAAAATGATTCGTGATATAATCTATTATTATTAAATGTCTTAATTAATGAGCTCATTTCATTGAATTGCCAAATTTGTTTCTGAAATGTAATACGGTCAATATAATCAGCAAAGCACATATTAGATAATATTTTCATATAAAAGGGCACAGATTGTTCTTTAGGTTGCTTCCCAATAACATCTATAATATTTTCGTGATACAATAGTCCAACAATTGTTCTATCTGTTTCATTCATAATTGTTAGATGTTCTTCTAATAAATAATTATTATTAATTAACTTCTTTGTGATTTGCCTTGTATCATCATTATATGACTTCATTAAAAATATATTTTTAATAATATTATTGTTCAATATATCTTGTTTATTTTTATAAAGCTCATAAATAGTTGTTAGTTTACGTAAATCTCCTTGAATAAAACTAACAATATTTGGTTTAATAGAATTATCAATTGCTGGTATTAGTTGATTTATAATATTACTCATTTGGACTTGTGTAGGTGATTTTAATTCTATTATATTACATACCTTCATTAGCTCTTTAATTTTCTTATCCATATGATAGTTTCCTATACAAATAATTGGGTTCAATGTAATGTCTTCTAATCTCTGTTTTTTAGTCTTTTTTGGTCTTATAATTTTAATCAAAGAATTAATACCGCCTTTGTCACCATTATTCATACCATCAATTTCATCCATAATAATAGCAATTCGCTTCACTTTCTTATGAAACATACTCATTACATTCTTGTCAGACATATTATGCTTAGTAATAGTATCAATAATAGATTTATTGCGAATATCACCGGCATCATATTTGATAATATCGTAACCCAATTCTTTCAAAATATTGGTGACAAATGTGGTTTTACCAGTGCCTGGATCGCCATATATATAAATTCCTTTCTTAGTTGTTAGATTGTGTTTAGTTTGTTCAAAATTTGTTAATATATCTTTCATTTTAGACACTTCTTCTTCGCGTCCTAATAAATTATTTAGATTAATCATTTCCATTTAATATATTTTATTAGGTTCTTTTTATGTTGATTTTTACTTAATCCAAGTTTTTCAAATATTTCTTGTATTAATTGTTTACATTTATGCGAATTATGATCTACACAATAACTATTCAAAAATACTATATAATTTAAATAAATACAATCGCGATTCAAATAATTTCTTAAATTTACCCATCTGGAAAGATTATCAACTAACAAACGTCTTAATACATAGTCATTATCTTTACGAACAATAAATCTAATATATTCTTCAACATTTTTATTTTGTTCAGAAAGGTATTTTATTATTAAACTATGATTTGCTTCATAGTTAGATTTAGTCCAGAATATTTTAACAATAGTTGGCACATATGTTTCAATAATGGCAACCAATTCTTCCGGTAATTTGTTTATATTATTTAGTAAATCTTTTGCTTTATTGGAAAACATATGTGATTTATAATGTGCTTCTTAAATTATGTTATAAAAAAAATATATATCATAATTTGTATTTATTTATTTGTAAGATTTATAAGATTTATTTAAGAACTACTAGATGTTGTGGTTGTAGTATTTGATGTGTCGCAAGGGTTATTTACTCCGTATGTAATACCATCCCAGGTTACGCCACAACGTGTTGCCCAAGTATATTTAGAACAAGTGCCATTATCGGCATTAAAAGGTGATACATTAAAATTCATTGTATTTTTTTCTGATGTGCTTGGTAAATTACATTTACCTAAACTCTTGGCATTATAACAAGCTTCCCCATTGCCTTTTAAATCTACCCAATAATCCGGACAAGCACCTACAACTGGTGGCCAAACTATTGCTGAACTTGATTTTGATAATGAGAATCCAATGATAACTAACAAAAGAATTAGACCTATTATTGCCAATGCTAGTATTATTTTTTGAAAAGATGTTTCCATTATATAAATAATTAGATATTTTTTTATATATAATATTATATATTATGAATAGTCAAAATAAGAATACAAATATGAATAATGGTAAAGTTAATGGTCGTGTTGATATTTTGAATCCACCTGACATTTCACAATTATTTTCAATGTATGATAAAATCCCAGCAAATCAGTGTACCACATTTAGGAATGCCACAATTGGACAATGGGATGAAACACCATTATCTGCTGCTTATTTTTCTAAGGAGAATATTCAAATTCTACAAAATGGTATACGTGCGGGTGTCTATAATATGTCAAATGGTCAGTATGTTATTGGAGAGCAAGATTGCGATAATTTAAAGATTATTATGCGTGCTATTTTCCTACAATATGCTGCTAATTTGCCTCAAAATGTTGCTGGTCAAATTCAGCAGCTAAATCAGATGGTTATTGACCACTCTGTTCCTAAGGTTTATGGTGAGGCGCAAGGTTACATAAAGTATTTACAAGATGCCAGCACACTAGTTGTTCCTTTAGCAACACCTGTTTGCGATACACAGTTTGATAAACGCAATTATAAGATGCCTAAATGGTTTTAAAGCGAAGCGACCAAAGAGTAGCGACCAAAGAGTAGCGACCAAAACATTGTAGAATATATATTA
>Ga0194129_10004332_pt1 | contig 18978 bp, 18 predicted proteins | sample TA2KigCa35mmetaG_FD_150862 | JGI IMG/M metagenome (GOLD analysis project Ga0194129, IMG submission 150862) | Freshwater microbial communities from Lake Tanganyika, Tanzania - TA2015038 Kigoma Deep Cast 35m | ecosystem: Environmental > Aquatic > Freshwater > Lake | place: Tanzania: Lake...
AAAACCGCAACCATTCCTGCATTCGTGGCTAATAACCTAGCCGCAAATGGCACCCCAGCGTATTTTCCAGCACCTGTGGCAAAAGCCAAAACCGCAACCATTCCCGCATTCGTGGCGACCCTCTCCCAACGCGAATTTTCTGTCTTCCTAGCCAATCGACAAATAAACAACCAAGGCCCCGAGCGCAATACGGTACCAACCAAACCAGTAAAAACCATATTTGGTTAAAAATTGTATAAACCCCCGAATAGCCAAGGCCGCCACCACAAAGGCTACGGCATTCCCCAACAAAAGCAAGCCTAAATTGCCCACATCAAACAATTCAGGATGTTCTGTCCACAAATCATAGGTGCTTTTTGCCGTGGCGCCAAACATGGTAGGTACGGCCAGAAAAAAAGAAAATTCGGCAGCTTGCTTGCGCCCAAACCCCTGACTTAATCCACCAATTATGGTCGCTGCCGATCGGCTTACTCCAGGTACCATGGCTAAAACCTGAAAACATCCTATTATAAAAGCCTTGCCCGGCGAAACCCCTTTGGCCGGAGCATCCGCCGTTTTCAAAAACCATTTGTCCACATATATAAGCACAATTCCCCCCAACAAAAGGGTGCAACCAATAATGAAGGTGGACTCCAAAAACCGATCTATAGCATGTTTAAATAGCACACCAAACACGGCCGCCGGCAAAAACGCCAAAAACAAGTTTCGGTAAAAAGGAATGGGGTTTGCGCTTAAAAAACGCTTGTTGTACAGCACCAGAACAGAAAGTATGGCTCCCAGTTGAATGGCAATTTCAAACAACTTTACCCAAGGATCTTCATGGATTCCCATGGCGGCCGAAACCAGCACCACATGCCCCGTCGAAGAAACAGGAAGAAACTCGGTTATACCTTCAACAATGGCAATTATTACCGCCTGCCACCATTCCATGAATTAAGCTTTGAAGCGCTTCATAATGCCAAAGCCGAACACCAAAAATCCAGCCAAAATCAATAGGGGCGCCAGGGTTATGCGCTGTGGACTAAATATGGCCTCATTGAATTCGTTCGGGTTGTCGGTTCCTCCTCCACTCAAGGCTATAAATCCGCCCACCAAAAGGCCAAGACCCAGCGCCATCAAGATGTAATTGTTGCGGTGAAAACGAAGCCCGCTGTTGGTTTCTTCTGTTGGAATGGACATAAGCCTACTTTTTTAGTGAAGTTCAAAGATAACCCAAACTTATTAAAGGTAAATGCGGTTGGCCGACAGCCTCAAGAATTTTCGAACCGCCAACCAGGTGCTCAGCCAAGTTGAGGCGAAAGACAAGGCAGCAATTAAGCCACTTAAAACGCCCAAGCCCTGAAAAAACTGAGGGTGGTTCAACTCAGGAGCGTGCTGCAGCAAATACAAGGCGCCCAACCAGGTAAGCAACAATCCCAAAAAGCTTGAAATTAAGCCTTGCCACCATCCCGCCATCAAAAAGGGCTTCCGGATAAAAGCGGAGGTTGCGCCCACCAACTGCATGGTTCGGATTAAATGCCGGCGGCTATATATGCTTAGCCGTATGGTGTTGTTGACCAAAAACAACATAATCAGGGTTAACAGCAGCAAAACCGCACCCAGTATCCATCCGGCCAATTCCAAGTTTTTTCGAACCTGCTCCCAACTTAAGGGGTCGCTTTCTAAGCCTGCAATTTGCTTGGGCCAGGTTTTCAGCAGCGCGGCTTCAAGCCTAGGCAGGGAATCGGCATGAACAAATTCGGCTTTAAGACCCAGTTCCACCATGGGCGGAAAAGGGTTCACCTCCAGCACCTCACGCACGTCGTCTTGGTAAAATTCCAGGTATTCTTGAACGGCAGTTTCAGGACTTATGTATCGAGCTTCGCGAACAAAAGGCTGGGTTTTTAGCCCCTCGATTAAGGGTTGTATGTCTTGAGCTGGAATGCCGTCGGCCAAGACCAATTGCAAGGTGAATTGCTGTTTGGCTACGGTGCCCAAACGCTGGCCTACCAAGAACAGCAGGCCCAAAGCTCCCAGCACGGTCATAACCAAGGTTACCGACACGACGGTGGTAAATTGGGCAAATTGAATCCGCCGCTGCGATTTTTTTAATTCAGATTCTGCCATAGTTCAAAGGTCTGCCCTAGTTTTCTTTTCTGCAAGAGATTCAAGAAATTGTTTAAAAATTTATTCGATTACAAGCCAGAATTGTTTTTTGGGGGGCGCTTTGCCGGCTGTCGCTCCAAGTCCTCGCCCCAGCGCTCTGCCGGCTTCGCGCTGCGGTGGCTCCTCGCGTCGCCTCCTCGCTGCGGCCGGCAGCAGCACTGAGGCTGTGGGCTTTCCGACTCCATCCGGAGCGCGGGCGCCCCAATCCCATTTATCCACTTCAACTGCCTATCTTTGCCATTAAAGGCTACGATCCGTGGAAAACCGAATTTGCTCCCTATTCAACATTGAAAAACCCATTGTTCAGGCCGGCATGATCTGGTGTTCAGGCTGGGAACTCGCCTCGGCCGTTTCCAACGCCGGGGGCCTAGGCATCATCGGCTCTGGGTCTATGTACCCCGAGGTGCTGCGGCAGCATGTTGAAAAATGCCAAGCCGCCACCTCAAAACCCTTTGCAGTGAATTTGCCCTTGCTGTACCCCAACATCGAACAGCATATAGATACCATTCTTGAATTCAAGGTTCCTATTGTGTTTACATCGGCTGGAAATCCTGCCGCCTATACCCAAAAACTCAAGGCCCAGGGCATCACCGTGGTGCATGTGGTTTCTTCGGCTAAGTTCGCCCTGAAAGCCCAAGCGGCTGGGGTCGATGCCGTGGTGGCCGAAGGGTTTGAAGCCGGCGGGCACAACGGCCGAGAAGAAACCACCACCCTGGTGCTGCTTCCCTTGGTAAAACAAGTGTGTTCTGTCCCCTTAATTGCGGCAGGAGGAATTTCAACGGGCCGGGCTATGGCCGCCGCCTTCGCCCTGGGCGCCGAGGCCGTTCAGGTAGGAAGCCGCTTTGTGGCTTCCGAAGAATCTTCGGCCCACCTGGCTTTTAAATCGGCTGTACTGTCGGCCGGCGAGGGCGACACCCTGCTAACCCTGAAAGAATTAACCCCGGTTCGGCTGCTTAAAAACCCCTTTTTCCAAGAGCTGGTTCTGGCCTACCAACAGGGAAGCAGCCCCGAAAAACTGGCCGAAATCTTAGGCCGTGGCCGAGCCAAAAAAGGCATGTTCGAAGGCGACCTTGAACAAGGAGAACTTGAAATTGGTCAGGTTAGCGCCCTGATTCGCAGCATTATGCCCGCCGCAGATATTGTAGATGAAATTTGGACCGAATTCCAGCAAACCCTGGTTTGCATGGGCAACCTAGTACACAACGCATGAATTTTCCCTTTGAACGCCACACCCTGACCAACGGACTTCGGGTGCTAATCCAACCCGACAACCAAACCCCCATGGTGGCCGTTAACCTGCTGTACAACGTAGGTGCCCGCGACGAAGACCCCCAATGGACTGGTTTGGCTCACCTGCTTGAACACCTTATGTTCGAAGGCAGCAAGCACATTCCCAACTACGACACTCCCTTGCAGCTGGCCGGAGGCATCAACAACGCTTTTACCAACAACGACTTCACCAATTACTATTGCGTGCTGCCCGCAGCCAACCTGCGTACTGCCCTTTGGCTGGAAGCCGACCGCATGTGCAACCTGAACCTAAGCGAAGAAAAGGTCGAAGTGCAGCGAAAGGTGGTGATTGAAGAATTTCGGCAGCGGTATTTGAACCAGCCCTATGGGGATTTGCTGGCCCTGAGCCGGGAACTAAGCTACACCCAACACCCCTACCGCTGGTCCACCATTGGCAAAAGCATTGAGCACATTGAACAGGTTCCTGTTTCGGTGATTCGAGGATTTTACGAACAGCATTATGCCCCCAACCGCTGCATCTTGGTTTTGAGCGGAAACCTAGACCCCCAGAAAGCCTTGCGCGAGGTGGAATATTGGTTTGGAGAGCTGCCGGGCCGAGCCCTTCCTAAAAAACCATTGCCAGAAGAACCGCCCCAAACTCAGCCTAGGCTTCAGCAGGTGTTTCGCCCCGTTCCTGAAGCCGCCTTATGGATGGGCTGGCCCATGCCCGGACGAAACCACCCCGACTTTAAAACCCTCGATTTGTTCTCGGACGTGCTTTCCGGTTCGGCCGGTGGATATACCATGGACGAACTGATTCGCAAGCGTGGATTGCTAAATCAAGGCGGGTTTTATGTGAGCGCCTCGGCCGACCCCGGTCAATTTTTGTTTAGCGCCACCTTGCGCGAAGGCAAAAAGAACCAAGCAGTAGCCCAAGAAATTCAGGCCTTTTTGTTTGAAATAGCCGAAGAACGCCTGAATGCCGACGACCTGCATCGAGCCACCCAAAAAATGGCCACCTCGAATGCCTTTAGCGATGCAAACGTGCAGAATCGAGCCCTGCGCTTAGCCACTGCCGAATGGCTGGGCGGAGCCGAATCGTTAAGCACCGAATGGAACGAGTACGCCAGCCTTTCCGTGGACAATGTGCAAACCGCCGTACACCGTTACCTAAAGCCCGAATGCAGCTCAACCCTGTTGTACGAAACCGAAACCAACGCCTGATTCCCCATGCCTAACCCCTACCCTCTGCAGGCTCCTGCCATTGATTTAAGTCAGGCCCCCGATTTTCCTGAGTTTGAATTGCTGCCCCTTTCTTCAGGAACGAGTTTAAACCTGCTGGCCCGAAGCCAAAACCCCTTGTCAAAACTTAGCTTAAGGTATCCCATTGGAATAGATTGGCTGGGAAAGCCCTTTCCTTTAAACACCTTGGTGCAGCTGCTGGGCGAGGGCACCAAACAAAAAACAGCGGCAGAATGGAACGCCGCATTGGACCGCTGTGGGGCTTTTGTGCAAAAATCGGCGAACCGCGAAACCCTGGTGTTTTCGTTGATTTGCCGCAACCAAAATCTGGCTCAGGCTTTGCCCTTGTTTCGCGAATTGCTCTTGGAATCTAGCCTGAACAAAGATGAATTCGACATGCAAAAAGAGCTGCAAATCAGCGATTTTATGCAAGAAAGCGAGCAGGTTTCTGAACAAGCCCGGCGCTTGTCGTCCAACTACCTGTTCAAAGGCCACACTTTGTTTCAAGAAGAACAGCTGTCTGAACTTCAAGCCTTGGATTTGGAACAAGTACAGGCCGCATACCAAACCTTGATTTTTGAGCAAATGCCCGAGGCCTTTGCCTCTGGAATTGAACCCGGCGACCTTGCCCCATTGACCGCCTTTTTGGCCTCATTACCTGCCCCCGCCGGGCAAGAACCCAAAATTAACCCATGGACCATTCCGGCCGCGGCCGACCTACATTTTGCTATGCCCGGAAAATCGCAGCAGGCCCTACGTGTGGTGGGACCTGCTCCCTCGACACGTATTCAAGAAGAATTCACTTTTCGGTTTATGTTGGTGCTTTGGGGTGGATATTTCGGTAGCCGATTGATGAAGAACATCCGCGAAGAAAAGGGCTACACCTACGGCATCAACGCCAGCCCCATGCGCTTTAAATCGGCCTCGTATTGGATGGTCAATACCCAAATAAACGGAGGCAAGAAAGAAGAAACCCTTGCCGAAATGAAACGCGAGGCCCTGCGGCTTATGCAGGGCGACGTGCGGGCAGAAGAAATTGAAACCGTTCGAAATTACTTGGCGGGCAGTTTAGCCCGTACCTTAGACGGTGTTTTAAACCGGCACGACCGCCTGATGGGCTTGCAGGGTTTGGGATATCCCGCCGATTACCTGCGCTTGCACCACCAAAGCCTATTTGAAATTGGCCCTGCCGACATTCAGCTGGCCGCCCAAAAATGGATAAATCCGGAACACTGGATCTGCGCCTCGGCTGGCTAATTTAGCTCCAGAATTTTACCATCATTACAATCAAGGCCAGTAGAAACATCAATATGCTGATGCGGTTAATGCCGTGCATAAGCTTAAGGTTGATGTTCCCCTGGGCTTCAGATTTGCGGAAAAGCGTGAGGGGGTTGACGTAATGAAGGAGTTTTTTCCACATGATTAAAGGGATTTTACTTTAAATATACACGAATTTAGTCCATATTGTTTACTTTGGCACAGGTTTTGAATAACCAAAAGAAACAAACCAATTAAAAACATTTTTATGAACCGTTCCCTTCTTTTTTTCTCTTCCGCCCTGATTTTGGCCGGATCGTTTTCGTTAACCTCTTGCAAAAGCCGTACTGCCGTCGCCAACGATGCCATAGGCAAAGAAATTAAAATCCCTTGTTCTGGCCCTAAGTACACCACCGACGACAAATTTTTCCGGGCTTCAATGAGCGGAGAGTCTTCGGACATGAGCTTCAGCAAAGAAAAAGCCTTGACCTTAACCCGTCAGCAATTGGCAGCCAGCATCGAAACCAAAATCAAATCGGTTACCGAGCGGTATGCCAAAGAGCGCGAAATTTCAAACAAGTTTGAGTTCGACCAAAAAGTGGAAAACATTACCCGCGAGGTGGTAAAACAAACCTTGATTGACATCCGTACCGCTTGCGAGCAAACCAACGCTTTGCCCAACGGCAACTTCCGCACCTTTGTGGCTCTTGAGGTTGAAAAAGAAACCTTATACAACGGCTTGACCAGCAAAATTTCGGCCAATGCTGCCTTGAAACAAGACTTCGAAATCAGCAAATTCCGCGAGGTGTTTGAAGACGAAATGAAGAAGTTTGAAGAAGAAAACTAAGGGATATTTCTTAGAATGTAAGAAAGGGGGCTTCGGCCCCCTTTTTTGCTTATGTGGTCCATTTCCATAAACTGTATTGCTTCCCTCGTATCTTTAAGCCATGAAAGTGTATTTTTTCCTGTTGCTTGGGGCGGGCTTGGTGTCAAGCCTGAAGGCCCAGATTCCGCAGCAGGCGGCTGCGCCAAAGGTGCCGCCCGGTACCGCTTGGCTGGTTTTGCCCATGGTTCCTGCGGCTAGCGCCAAGGCCGAAAGCAGCGAAAAGGCCGCCGATTGGGGCCGGGTGCATGCGCTAAATCCGGGCCAAACTGCCTGGAAAAGCCAAACCAGCGACCAAGGCTTTCAACATTATTTGGGCATTACGCTAAGCCAGGCCAAAGCCCTGATTCCTGTGCTGAGCGGATTTTTTCCGAAGCCCAGCGAGCGCCTGTGGTTGGTTTCAAACCAAAGCCATTATGGGCCCTTTGGCTCTGAATTTTCCAATTCCCGGGGCGATTTTGCCGTGCCACCCCTTGCCGGCGATTCCCTCTGTTTGATTTGGGAGTCGGCCAACCCAGAACCCCCAACAGCCCTGCTGAGCCATTTGTGGTACGAAAGCCCAACCGACAAAAGCGGATTTGGAAGTTCTGGTCCCTGCAACATCGATGCGGAATGTGTGTCGCCAAACCCATTGAAAGACGCCCTGGTTTTAATGCTGTCGCCCAGCGGGGCACGCCGTTGCACCGGAACCTTATTGAACAACACCGCCCAAGACGGAAGCCCCTTGGTGCTGACGGCTCGGCATTGCAACACCACGGCCGATGCCGTTTTTGTGTTTGATTATTACAGCCCCAGCTGTGGAGGCCCCGACGCGGCTTTGCTGCGCTCCATTCAAGGAGGCAGCCGCTTGGCCTCGAACCCCAATGCCGATGCCGAACTTTGGAAGCTAGACCGAAATCCTTTGCCCCAATGGAAGCCCTTTTGGGCCGGATGGGACCGCGCCGACAGCTTACCCGGAAACGGTTACTACGGGCTGCACCACCCCAGCGGCGATGTGCTTAAACATTCAACCGCCGAAACCAATGGACTTGGCCGTAGCACCTACCTGGGAGCTGTTTCTGGAACGGGTTCGTATGTCAGGGTAAACAGCTGGGCAGCGGGAACCACCGAGCCAGGTTCCAGCGGAAGCCCACTGATTCGCATGGGAACCCATACCGTGGTTGGGCAATTGCGGGGTGGCTATGCCGCTTGTGCCAACAAACTTGAAGATTACTACGGAGGCTTGTTTGCGGCTTGGAACCACAGCGATACGGCCCAGAGCCTAGGTTATTGGTTGGACCCCGCCCAACTGGGAAACGCCATTTTGGCCGGAGGCTATTATCCCCGGCCCGTGTTCAACCTAGATTTTGAACTGCTAATGCCCGAAGACCGCCCCTATTGCAAAGGGCAAACCATTCGGGCGGGGCTGGTGCGCTGGGGACAAAACAGCACCGATTCCCTAAGGCTTGAACTCCGCAATTCAAAAGGAAGCCAATCTTGGTGGATTTCAGAAAGCATTGGTTTTTCAGACACCTTATGGATTGAGTTAAAAGACAAGTTGGCCGGGCAACAAGGCAGCGACAGCCTAGAACTGGAACTAAAATTGCCCGGAAACCTAACGGATCAGCAGCCCGGCGATAACCGCCGCAAAGGCAGAATTCGGGTGCAATCGGGGCCGGTCAATACCATAGTGTACAGCCATGCAGAATTAAAGCAATCGGAGTTGCGCATACAAACCGCCCAAGGAGAATTGGTTTGGAAACGGGCAGCCAGCGATTCCTTAACAAACAGCAACGCCGACACCCTGTGCTTGGGCATTGCTTGTTTAAATGTAAGTTTTCCAGATTGGCACGATAATCCGCCGGGAATTACGGGGGCAGAAATTCGTTTGACTGGGGGTGGACCGGCGCAGGTTTGGAACGATGCACAGGGATGGAACGACAAAAATGTGTGCCAACCGCTTCCGGGCTCGGAGCAGCAGCCCTTTGTGTTTCCGAATCCTTCGCTGGGAGTCGGCTATTTTTACTTGCCGGCCAACTATGTTGGGGGTAGCATTGGTTTGTTCGATGCCATGGGCCGTTTGTGTGGAAACTTCGATGCCATGCCGGGAAGCTACACCGAAATTCCCCAGTTTAGCCTGGAGCCAGGCCTGTATTCCTTGGTGCCCATGCAAGGCGGACAAGGCATAAAATGGCTTATTTATTAAGGTGTGGGTTAAGGTGCCGCGGTAGGGATTGAAGCAGCTTGCCCGCAAGGGGCAGGGGCACTGCGGCGCGCGGACCAAGGAGCGACCTTGGGAGCTACCTTGGGCCCGCTGCCGCAGCGCCCCCGCACCGCGGACTAGCGCTGAAAGCCCGCAACCGCCCAAAAACTCCCATTTTAACAGCTTTTTTGCATGCTCAACCCCAACAAATTGATGGGCAATGCTGTACCTTTGAAAAAAAAGAACATGAAAACGCTGTTGACTTTTGCTTTGCCCCTGTTGTTTTTTGCAAATACCGCGCTGGCGCAAATGGAGCTGGGGCCGAAATTTGAAGCCAAAGAAATGGAAGTGGATTTTAAGTCGGTGAAAACCGGCGGCAAACACGATGCTGTGTTTGTGTACAAAAACGCCGGAAATCAACCTTTGCTGATTACCCAAGCCGAAGGCTCTTGCGGATGCACCGTGCCCGATTATCCGAAAGGTCCGCTGAAACCCGGCGGAAGCGCTCAAATTAAAATAACCTACGATGCCAAGGCCAAAGGCCCCTTTAACAAAACAGTTACCTTGACTACCAACGAGGTAGATGGCCGGAACAGCGATGGGCAGACCATCTATAAAAAGCATGTGATTGAGGTGAGCGGCACGGTGGTAGATTGAGGGCTTTAGCCGCCTGATTTTAGCGGCAGATTGCCTACTTTTGGCCTTAAATCTTTCGCCTATGCCAACGGTTTCTGAAAAGGGCATGCTAATGCCCGCATCGCCAATACGAAAACTTGTTCCTTTTGCCGAAGAGGCCAAGCGCAAAGGCCGTAAAGTGTACCACTTAAACATTGGGCAGCCCGACATAAAAACGCCGGTGCAGGCCCTGCTAGCCATACGAAACTTTGATTTGCCGGTGGTGGAGTACAGCCACTCGGCGGGCTTTGCTTCGTACCGCCAAAAATTGTCGGACTACTACCGGGGATTGAATTTAGAGGTGAATTCCGAGCAGATTTTAATTACCACCGGGGGCTCAGAAGCCTTGCTGTTTGGGTTGATGAGCTGCTTGAATCCGGGCGATGAAGTGATTATTCCAGAGCCTTTTTACGCGAATTATGCCGCCTTTGCTATTGCTGCGGGGGCGCAGATTGTGCCGGTTACGGCCCACATCGAAGATGGGTTTGCCTTGCCTTCGCCGGAGGCCTTTGCCGAAAAAATTGGACCTAAAACCAAGGCCATTGTGATTTGCAATCCTGGGAATCCGACCGGAACCGTGTATTCGGAAGCGGCCTTGAAAGCCCTGCGTGATTTGGTGCTGGAACACGATTTGTTTTTGTTTGCCGACGAGGTGTACCGCGAATTTGTGTACGACGGGCAGCCCTTTACCAGCACCTTGGCCCTGGAAGGATTAGAGCAGCATTTGATTTTGGTCGATTCGGTGTCGAAGCGCTACAGTATGTGCGGAGCACGGATTGGAGCCTTGATTACTCGGAATGCCGAGGTGTACCAAGCGGCCCTGAAGTTTGCCCAAGCACGGTTGAGTCCGCCGACCTTTGGGCAGGTGGCCTCAGAAGCCGCTTTGGATGCTCCGGCCTCGTATTTTACCGAAGTGGTTCAAGAATACGTGCATCGACGTAACCTGACGCACCGTTTGCTCACGAGCATTCCGGGAGTAAAGGCACCCTTGCCTGGGGGAGCGTTTTACATGGTGGCCGAGCTTCCGGTAGCAGATGCCGAGGCGTTTTGCGCCTGGATGCTGACCGATTTTGAATGGAACAATCAAACCGTGATGGTGGCTCCGGCAGCGGGCTTTTACCGCAGCCAGGGTGCTGGCAAAAACCAGGTGCGGATAGCCTATGTTTTGAACGAAACCGATCTAGAACAGGCCATGGAATGTTTGGCGCGGGGCATTGCCGCTTACAATCGCCTTAAGGCCTAAGTTCTATGCCGAATCAAGCATCAAAAAGCATGATTTCTTTGGCCTTTGGTCAACGAAAGATGAACCCCGTTCAGAACCCTAAGCCCTTCAATTCTGTTCTTTGAATGTTCCTTAAACAGAAAACCTGCCGAATTACACTAAATTTACACAAGCATGAGCCAACGCAGCTGGACCCCCATAAAAACCTACACCGACATTCTTTTCGAGGAATTTCAAGGGATTGCCAAAATCACCATAAACCGGCCAGAGGTGTACAATGCCTTTAGACCCGAAACCAACATTGAAATGATTGATGCCATAGACATTTGCCGTGAGCGGGGCGATATTCGGGTGGTGGTGTTGACCGGCACAGGCGACAAAGCGTTTTGTTCTGGCGGCGACCAGAATGTAAAGGGCACCGGCGGATACATTGGCACCGATGGGATTCCTAGGCTGAATGTGTTGGATTTGCATAAACGGATTCGTTCTTTGCCCAAGCCCGTTATTGCCATGGTGAATGGCTATGCGATTGGCGGCGGGCATGTGTTGCACGTGGTTTGCGATTTAACCATAGCTTCAAACAACGCACTCTTCGGGCAAACAGGACCCAAAGTAGGCAGTTTCGATGCCGGCTTCGGTAGTTCGTATTTGGCTCGGCATGTAGGCCAAAAGAAAGCCCGAGAAATTTGGTTTTTGTGCAATCAATATACCGCAGCCGAGGCCGAGCAAATGGGAATGGTAAACAAAGTGGTGCCCTTGGAGCAGCTTGAAGATACCGTGGTGGAATGGTGCCAAACCATTATGAAGCGTTCTCCCCTAGCTGTACGCATGATTAAACGGGGCTTGAATGCCGAATTAGACGGACAAACGGGCATCATGGAAATGGCCGGCGATGCCACCTTGATGTATTATTTGCTGGAAGAGGCCCAGGAGGGGAAAAACGCCTTTTTGGAGAAGCGCGACCCCGACTTTTCTAAATTTCCTCGATTCCCATAAGCATGCAGGCCAAGACTTGGATATCGGCGCTGCGGTTGCGCACTCTGCCTTTGGCGGTTTCGGGCATTGCCGCGGGCTCGGCCCTTGCAGCGTATTTGGGCTTCAAAAACACCTTGATTACGGTTCTTTGCCTAGCCACCGCCGCGGCCCTTCAAATTTTAAGCAATCTGGCTAACGATTACGGGGATTTTTCCCGGGGCACCGACAACAACCAAAGGGTAGGTCCTGAGCGGGCCTTGCAATCGGGGCGCATTCGTCCGGCGGCCATGCTTCGCGCCATTTGGTTCAGCGCTGTGGTGGCGGCCGGTCTTGCCCTATCGGTGATTGCCCTTGCCTTTCCGGCACAGCAATGGCTGGAGGCTTTTTTGTTCGTTTTTCTGGGCGCCGCCGCCCTCTGGGCCGCCGTTAACTACACCATGGGCAAAAATCCCTATGGGTATTCCGGACTTGGCGATCTGTTCGTGGGCTTGTTTTTCGGTCTGCTGGCGGTGCTGGGAACAGCTTGGTTGCATAGCCTTGAATTTCAGGTGCTTGCTTTGGCGCCGGCACTGGGAATGGCCGGATTTAGCATGGGTGTGCTGCACATGAACAACATGCGCGACCAGGTTGGCGATGCCGCATCAGGCAAAATCACCCTGGCGGTTCGCCTGGGCATGGCAGGGGGTAAAACCTACCATTTTTTCTTGGTTTTTTTGGGATTGATCGGCTGGTGGAGCCTGGTTTGGATTGAAGGTCTTTCGGTAAGCCAAGCTCTGATCTGGCTGGGGCCCGGAACCGCCCTTTCTTTGTTTCAATTGCAGGGCGCCATTCGGAACCAGAATTACACCTCGTTCGACACCTGGTTGAAGGTAATGGTATTGGCCTGCTTGTGCATGGCGCTTGGTTTTTCTGGATTGTTGGCCTGGTAAAAGAATGGTATGGCAGATTCGTTGGATGTATTTGATCGGTTAAGAAACCTGGAGTTCCCCCCGGGATTGCAGGCAGAATGGATTCCGCACACCCTGGATTTTTTGAACCCTGCCCGCACCTCGCGCGGGCGCATGCACCAACACAGAGTGGCTTACCTTAAAATATGGCATCCCGACCGCCCCCAAGAAATAGGCTGGGGCGAAGCGGCCCCCTTGCCCGGATTAAGCATTGAGGGAATGTCGATGGTGGAAGAAGCCTTAGACCACATTTGTGCTGAGCCCGATTTGGCGATAGAAATGCTGGAATCTCCGCTGGAACGTGTTCCTTCGGCCATGTTTGCCCTAGAACAAGCCCTGTTGGATTTAGAAACCGGGGGCAAACAAAAACCCTTTCCCAGCAAATTTACCGATGGGCGCGACCGGATTCCCATCAACGGGTTAATTTGGATGGCCCAGCCCAACGAAATGGCAGAGGCCATTCAGCAGAAAATTGACGAAGGGTACGGCTGCCTGAAAATGAAAATAGGCACCGCCGACAGGGCCTCTGAAATGGAATTGCTGCACAACCTTCGTTCCTACTTTGGCCCCGAAGTTCTAGAGGTACGGGTGGACGCCAACGGAGCCTTTAAGCTGCACGAAATTGAAGACGTGCTGGCCGAACTGGGCGATTTGGCCGTGCATTCCATCGAACAGCCCATTGCCGTTGGGCAGTGGGACGACCTGGCCGATTTGTGCCGCTGGAGCCCCGTGCCCATTGCGTTAGACGAAGAATTGATTGGCTTGCGCAGTTTGGACGAAAAGCGGGACTTGGTTGAAACCATTTTTCCCCAGTATTTGATTTTAAAGCCCAGCTTGTTGGGCGGATTTCGCCAAGCCCAAGAATGGATTGAAGTGGCGGCAGAATGTGGTTTGCACTGGTGGGCCACCTCGGCCCTTGAGTCAAACCTGGGTTTAAATGCCATTGCTCAGTGGGTGTACACCCAACAAAACCCCATGCCCCAAGGACTAGGAACCGGGCAACTGTACCGCAACAACCTGCAAAGCCCCTTAGATTTAGACGGGCCGGCCCTCCGTTTTAATCCCGATTTGCCATGGGTTTGGCCCCAGTAATATTAGAGCCCAGCAAAAGGGGAATACTGGGGCTTCCGGCCTCGCATCCAGAATACACGCTGTTTCGCCGCCTTTGGGAAAATTGGTTTTCCGACGAACCCCTGATGCCGTTTTTTACCTCGGGTTCTACGGGCGCGGCCAAAGAGCTTCGGTTTAGCCGAGAGCAAGTTCAGGCTTCCGCCAGGCTAACCCAGGAATGGTTGTCGCCCCAACAGGCCAAACGCTGGTTGCTTTGCCTGCCCCTGACCTTTGTGGCCGGACGAATGGTGTTGTACCGCGCCTTGGTGTCGCAAACCCCCTTGCAGGTAATGCCGCCCAGCGCACAGCCCATTCAAGGCAAGGTTCAGGCCGAACTCGTTTCTTTTACCCCCACCATGCTGCATGCCATTTTGAACCATGCCGATGCCCGCTCAGCCTTAAGCCCCTTGCAGGGTATTTTGCTGGGCGGCGGACCCCTTAGCCCAGAATTGCAGCAGGCCATTCTCCATTGGGCGCCCGCCCACACCCAAATTTGGCATACCTATGGCATGACCGAAACCCTAACCCATGTTGCTGCCCGAGAGCTGTTCCCCAAATCAGAAACCACCTTTCGGCCCATTTCAAATTGCATACATTGGGAAATGACCGAGCTGGGACTAAAAATCGTTCACCCGGCCTTGCAAGCCGAGCCAATTCAAACCGGCGATGCCGGAGAAATTGAACAAGACGGTTCATTTCGATGGACAGGCCGCATGGATTCCATGTTAAAAGTGGGCGGCAAAAAAGTCTGGCCCGAAGAACTGGAGCACCGCTTGCAGGAAGAGCATGGCCCCGGGCTGCCCCGATTTTATTTTACGGGAATTGCCGATTCGGTTTATGGGCAACGCTTGGTTTTGGTCATGGAAAAAGCCCCAGAAAATAGGAAAAAGCTACAGCAGATCTTCTTGGCCTGGCACGGCTCAGAACGCCCTCGGTATTGGGCGTTGCGCCCTGCCGACTTCAATGCCGAAACCGGAAAAACCGCACGTGCCCAAAAAGGGCTTGAGCCAGATTTAAAGGAATGGGAGGCCGATTAAAGCTTGCTTTTGAATTCCTTCAAAAACGCGTCGTAGGTTTTGCTTAGGTAAATTCCGGTGCCAAAAAAAGTAATGATGGGTTCCAGGTCGTTGGGGGTTTTGTAGCCCGGTAGCGGTTGTAGGGGAGTCATGGTTTTATCTAAAAAAACCAGGGTTGGGTAGCTTAGTTTGCCTTGGGTAAGCGCCGCCGCCAATTCGTGGTAGCCGCGCTGCCCGCTGGGCACAAACTTAAAAACGCGGCCCTTGAAGTTCACATCGGGCTTTTGCTCGGCATCGAATTTTACAGGGTAAAAATAGGTGGAAAGCACACGAATAATCTCGGGGTTCGAGAAGGTCTTTTGATCCATAACTTTGCACCAGCCGCACCAATCGGTGTACAGGTCAATCATCACAGGTCGGGGATTTTTTTCGTTCAAAATCAACGCTTCCTCTATCGAATACCAGGTTAAAGGCTTCGCGGGCGGCGCATCTTGGGCCCGAACAAAAATGGGAAGGCAAAGAAATGCCAGTAAAACATATTTCATGGTTCAATAATACGAAAAGGCAAGGAATATTGGTGTGAAAAAAGAGTTAATGGGCGGCTGCCGGGCTTTCCGCGCTACTCCGCAGTTGCCGAAAGCCTGGCCCGCTAGGTGCGGGGTAGCTGCGTCAATCCCTGCCGCCACACTTGGCCGTTGGTGGCCCGGCCGTTCATAGGCTGGCTGTTCACCAGCGTTTTTGTTGGTTTTTGATTTTATTAGGCCTTGGATTTGTTGTTTGAAGCAGAGGGGCCCGATGCCCTTACTCAATATTAAAAATATAAAGTACTTTTAGCAAATTTTTTTTTGAAAACCTGCTTCTTTTACTTTCCCTATCCTTTGTTTTAGGCCTTCAGGCCCAGTTTCCCTCTTACCTTCCTACAAACGGCCTGATTGCTTGGTATCCCTTCAATGGAAATACCTTAGACGAGAGCTTTAATGGAAACAATGGTAGCGTTAACGGGGGTATCGTTTTAACGGAGGATAGATGGAATAGTGCCAACAAGGCCATGCGGTTTGATGGCATCCCATTAACCTATTTGGATTGCGGAAACGACACCATCTTGAACATAAAAAACAACCAGAGCCTTACGATTTCTGCTTGGGTCTTCGCAGATTCTGCCACGATTGAAAGTGGGCAAGATGTTATCGCTTCAAAAAACAGTACGGCCTTTACCAATATTTTTGGCGCTTACACCCTCTATCTTCGGTATGGTGTGCCCCATTTTACAATTTCGAATCAAGGAGGCGTCCCAAGCTGGTATGAATCTGCCGTTGGAACCGACACCCTAGAAATTGGAAAATGGTATTTTATTGTGGCCGTATTGGACGCTTCGGCAAATCAAATGCGGGTGTATGTGAATGCTCGCCTCTCGGCGCAAACAACCTGGGGCGGGACCATAGACAGCAATCCCAATGGCCGATTTTTTATCGGAAGCCACTTTAAATCAAACTTTGCTTCTCAATACATGTATAATTTTGGTGGAAAAATAGACGATATTGGCTTGTGGAACAGGGCTTTATCTACCTGTGAATTGGTTGATTTGTTTACCGCAGGCAAAATGGCCGAAGTTGGCCAAAACGGCGACACGTTGATTGCCGCGCAACAAGGAGCCAGCTACCAATGGTTGGATTGTGGGCAGAACTTTGCTCCCATTGTTTCAGAAACTTCTGCCTTCTTTACTCCAACGCAATCTGGAAGTTATGCCGTAGTGGTTTCCTTAAATGGCTGCGCTGACACCTCTGATTGCTTTACCGTTGCCTTAACGGGATTAGAAAATCACCAAGAAGATTGGGGTGCACCGCTTAGAATCGTTAATCTACTTGGGCAGGAATCACCATTGTTGCCCAACACCCCCCTGATTTTCATGTACAGCAACGGCCGGTTTAAAAAGCAGTTTATCTGGAAACCTTAACCTTTTAAGAGTACTGGGCCATGTGCAATACTTGGCCGTTGGTGGCCCGGCCGTTCATAGGCTGGCTTTGCTCGGCTCCTTACGATGCAAGGGGCTGCTGCCATACTATGGCAAGTTTCCCTTGGCGCTCACCCTTTGCAAAGGCCTGCATCGTTGCCTCAAATTCATGAACGCTTACGCCTTGAGCCAAGGGAGGCCTAATAATTCCCATTTCCGCCCGTTCTGCAATGATTCTAAGTCCTTTTAAAAGCAATTCAGGCCGCTCGCGACCAACATGCAGCATGTTTAGGGTTGCCATTGATCTGGACTTTAACAGCAAGCCTATTGGATTGTAAAATCCAGACTGCAGAAGCATCAGGGCATCCCTAAATTTTGACTGCCGGCCGCTTCGCACCGCAGCTCCATAGGCCAAAATTATACCGCCAGCCCTTAATCGCCTAACCCCTTCCGCCAAATTCCTTCCGGCTAGGGGATCAAAAATGCGGTCAAAACGAAGCTGGCTTGGCACTTGCTTCCACCACGGATTTCCCGGGGCATTCAATAGGCCCTGCTGGCCTGGAAATTCCAAGGCCAGGGCCTTTAGTTTTTCCTCGCTTCGGCTGCAAAACCATACTTGAGCTCCCTGCCGAATGGCCGTTTCTACCAAGGCTCTGCCAACCGCACCGGCTGCCGAATGCACCAGAACCCGATCGCCCTCTTGAATGCTGCACAGCACTTCCGACAAATACCAAGCGGTAACATAAGGGGTTACCAGGGCGCAAGATTGTTCTGGGCGCAGAATGGATGGGGCCCGCACCACCTGGCTGGCCGGCAAATCCAAAACCGAGGCATATCCGCCGAAGGGGGTAAAGGCCATTGCGCTTAGGCCCAGAAGCTCTTGAGGCGCATCCTGACCCACAGCAACCACCGGGCCTACCACCTCATATCCGGGAACAAACGGCGTGGGCGGAGCATCTCCATAAAGTCCTTGCATCATCAAGGCATCGGCAAAATTAATGCCCGAGGCCTGAACCTGAATCCTCACCATTCCCGAACCCGGACTGGGCGGCATCGCGCTTTTCTTAAATTCCCAAACAGGATTTGAAAGCCCCGTGCGTAGTAGTTTCCATTCGTGTCTTTCCATAGTGGGTAGTGGGTAGTGGGTAGTGGGTAGTGGGTAGTGGGTAGTGGGTAGTGGGTAGTGGGTAGTAGGAGTTCATCAACAGTTCACCAACAAATTGCAAGCTATTCTTCGCAGTTAATCAACAAATTGCTTGAATTTTTCTGCGTCAGAAAGTCCAAGTTCATCAACAGTTCACCAACAAATTGCTTGAATTTTTCTGCGTCAGAAAGTCCAAGTTCATTGCATAATTACACAATATTTTCTTAAAATTAACCACTAAAAACTAACCACTAAAAACTAACCACTAACCACTAACCACTAACCACTAACCACTAAAAACCAACCCACGCCTAAGCAGCAGCCAGCGCAACGCCATTCAAAACCCCGCCGAAGGGCTTCAAATCTACAACACCGACCTGCACTGCATGGAATTCTACCGCGGCGCCGCCCTTGGCTGGCACAGCCCCTGCCCATTCCCCCCGCAAATTCAAACCGACAGCGCCGACAACCTTTGGGCTCAAGGCATGCGCCTGCACTACAGCCTCATCAGCGACGGAGGCAACGCCCTGGTTTTGAAGGGAATCTGCTACGACACCTTGCCCAGCCCCGACACCGCCGACGCCCAGGTCAGCACCCTGCCCACCTTGGGCAGCGCCCTGCACAGCGTACAGGGTTTGCAGCCCGGCCTAACCTATTATGTGCGCAGTTTTGTGATGGCCCAGGGTTTGCCTGTAACCTATGGCAACGAGCTAAAGGTGGTATTGCCACAAATAAAGGCGGGCGGAGGCCTAAGTCTGCCGGGCACCCAGTTCGCGGCCAGCACGGCATTGGACGCTCCGCGCCCCGCCAGCAAAGCCTTCGACAACTCCCTCGACGACATCAGCGGCTGCTGGCATTCCAACTCGGGCGACGTCAGCAACGCCTGGATTCGGGTGCAGTTTGCCAGCGCCCAAGTGGTGCAATCCTATGCCATGTGGCGGCGCTGGGGCAACGACCACATTCCCAGCAGCTGGGTGTTCGAGGGCAGCAACAACGGCA
>Ga0194129_10004334_pt1 | contig 18976 bp, 18 predicted proteins | sample TA2KigCa35mmetaG_FD_150862 | JGI IMG/M metagenome (GOLD analysis project Ga0194129, IMG submission 150862) | Freshwater microbial communities from Lake Tanganyika, Tanzania - TA2015038 Kigoma Deep Cast 35m | ecosystem: Environmental > Aquatic > Freshwater > Lake | place: Tanzania: Lake...
TGCATCCGTTGTGTAAATACAAAAAAAAATAGAATAAAATCAAAGATGAAAGAACTTTATCCTCATGATAATATAAAAAAATATTTTTTTTTTATATTGGAGTATTGATAGTAGTAAGTGATGGTTAGTCCTCTTCAACAAGCATTTAAACCTTTCGCATTCATTGCCACCAATCCAACCTCTTTAACTTATAGTACCGCCAATATGAATCCCAACAAACCTTCCAATTATTATCCCGTCGGACTCCGTGGAACCCCTAATTACGGAAAAACGGCTTTACAATATTGGTTATTCCCCCCGATTCCTGTATGCAAACAACCTTATCGTTCCGATGATCTTCTTATCGTGTAAAAGATTAGTTCTCTTTATTTTTATCAAGCTCTTGTTTAATCTCGGATAGTAGCGACTGAGGAGAAGATACTCGATCGTTCCAGTAATCAATATCTGAAATCGAAAAATAATATTTTGCGCGTTTCATCCATAATGGAATCGTCTCTGGATTTTGCTGCGAGGGAATGACATGAATGATGAAGGATACATTTTGATTGTACAGTAAATGATAGACAGGGGCGTATTCAATACACCCATCTCCTAAGGAAATGATACTGGGTGTCGATGATTGTAATTGACGGGATAGAAACTGATATTCTTGTTTGCGATAAAAATACCATTCTAATAAGGATGATTCGTTTTGCGGTAAATAAGATTTTGTTTCTTGGTTCATATCATAATGAGGTATGTTATAGAGGGTGGATAAATAATGACCAATATATGTTTTTCCGGCGTTTGGCATACCTATTAAGAGTAGATGTTGAAAAGAAGATAGAACTCGCATTTTTATTTATATAAAAAACGTATCATTAAATAAAAATGTATGAAAACTTATAAATAAATCAATCATTCGATTATAAAATGCCCTCCTCCGAAGAAATGGAACGACTGAAACATCAAAGCATCCAATGGATAAACGAGATTCGACACTCTCATTCCCTTACGCCATTAGTGTTCGACGCAGACCTCTGCGCACAAGCCGATGAACACGTCCTATTCATGAATCATCAAAATCGTCTTATCGCGACCTCCGCCAATCAACAGGTAGCCTCTACCTATCTTTCCTTGACTATCGAGTTACTGATATCATTCATTACAGTCTGGATGGATTTAAATCCAGACATTTTATTGAATCCGACCATTACTAAATTCGGAATTTCGTTTTATACCAATTCTTATCATATGACTTATTTTACTTATTACGTGTCGTCATCCAGATAGAACAACAGGACCACCACCTGGTCTCGCTATACCATCATATGGTTCGTATTATCAAGATAGAACAATACGATCACATGGTCTTACTAGACAAGATGGATCTGAATCACATCATTCACATAGAACAAGACCACTACCACCTGATGATTCAAAAGGAAAGGTTTATAGGAAGTGACATTTAACAGATACAAGGGTTGATACAGCGTAGAAAGTGATGATAATAAATAACCTTTTAAGGATGATTTATTAGGTTAGACCAGTTATAATTTATGAGGATATGGACTCGATATGGACAACGTAGAAAAAATAATTTGATAATATTCTTAAAAGAAGTATAAATTTATTAATTTATAATTCTGTTCATAAGTGTACAGTCATGTATGACTTTCTTATCCATTTAATTTTACACTGTCCTACATGTAAAATGTGAATGAATGAGACAAAATTTTTATATGATGTTATTATAGAGAATGCGAACCATTGTTGTCGGTTTATTTTTTGAATCTACATTTTATTCTAATTCTAGTTTAAATGACATTATTCAACTAATTAATAATCAATTTCCTAATAATTATTTAATTTTTGATTATAATATATACAATGATATTAATGAATTAAATGGGTATTTAGAATCTTTTGTCCATAAATATCCATCGGATAGAAGTAAAATAACCATTTCTAATTTATCCATTGCATTACGATATATTTCTGACTATTTTGACTCTTTACAATTAAATATTCCTAATTTTTCTTTAGACGCAACGGCCTCTTATATCACTTCTTTAAAGAATGTGTATTCGATGGCTTATTTAGATCAATATTCCGCAATGTCTCAATTTTTATTATTTAACGATTATCAATGTAAACAAATGGTTGTTTTATACGATGATCAGAATATATTATATAAAGATTTTATTGATTCCTATCTAAATTTTATAAACATTCAGGCGAATTTATTAAATATACCAATTCATTATCATGTATTAAATGAATCGTATGAAATCTTACCTTTTACACAAATCATTATTTTATGTGATAACCAATCCTTACAAAATGTTTATATTAATGATGACTTTTTTACAAAAATTCCTTGTCATTGTTTCATTACTTTAACAGATCTAAATGATAATATAATGGATATATTTAGAAATATACCAGCTTTTCCGTTAATACCAACTAATTTAAATTATACCATAACATCTCAAATGGTGTACGAAGCCGTTCAAAATAAAAATAATTATACATATGGTATTTATGCGTTTTATGACATTTGTTTTATATTAAATTATTTAACGACTAATTTTTTAACAGAATCAGTGACGTTATCATTGTTTATTTCGGTCAATGCTTTTTCATGTTTAAACATATTACCCTCTTGGATTAATGGTTTAATTTTTAATTTATCGAACAACACATTTAATTTTGGTACTTATAATTGTGTTTTTACTAAAAATGTATTATTTCCAACTTTACAGCAAAATGTATTGTATGAAAAAAATAATAAAGGAGGATTTAAAAGTCTGCCAGAAAGTAAATCTTTATTCAAAAAAATTGGTATTATACCTTGGTTTGCGACTAAAATCTTGTATGATAATTGCTCTTTGTATCATGTTTTTAAACATAAAAAATTATATATTATACGATTCAGTTGTAATATTACAAATATAAAGGACGAATATTATAATATTGAGGGTTCTTATTCTTTATCTTTTATTTTAAATTATAATCAGGACGGATATTTTATCGTTCTAAAAAAAATATATGATTGTCGCAATCCTAAAATTAATTCAACCATGTCAAAATCTGTGATTCAAAAGTTTTTATGTTGTCCTTAAAAAAATGGTCGTTGTTGTTTTAATTGTATAAATATTTTTGTAGAATTGCAGAGGAGTAAGAAAATAAAATCGATCGGTAATTCAAGTCCATGGAAAAAGAAAACGAAAACCAGCAACTATTCTATATGCAAGGAGAGAGTCCTTTATATCCACCACCGATCCTATAAAATAGAAAGAATGGTATACACTATTTTCAAGACGTGAATATAAGCCGTAAAGGACAATTTACGTTTGTACTATATGTTTTGTAATCATCGTTTGAAAATACAAAATGATTTCAAACGAAATAAGAGAAGGATGTAAATTTATTCAAAAAAAATATTATTTAGTTTTTTTTAATAAGGATGACATTTTATAAAAACAAGTTTTTATCCTGTCTAAATTTTAAAAAAAAAGTAAGAATCAGCTTTCGATATGACTATCATTATCCTTCTTCTACAACCGTTATCGATAAGGATATGACATCCACACAACCCGACAGTTACCGAATCGAAGCCATGCACATTAAGAAGAAAAGGATTCAGTTACCGCTGATGAACACGAAGCGGTCTGGTCTCCTGATCGGATTTTCGAAGCTAATGTATTTACAATATCGCCTCTATAATCAATTTGATAAAACTTATTTCATGGTGCGTAATATCTATACGAATCGAACGTACGAACAGGAGATTACGGACAATTATTTTTTTTTCCCGATTGAAATGGACATCGAACTAACCATCCATGATAAACAAAATAAATGTTTCCATTATCCGTGTTCGCTCCGTGTGATACCTATTCCTTCACCCACGGATTTATCCATATCATGGTGGAAAATCGGGAATCAATCGAATTATGGTATTCTACGAATTGAAATTGACGATATGTATTGGAAAGAACAAAGGCATCCTGAAAAAACAAGGACCATTATCACGTTTCTTGCACAAGAAGAATATTTTTCGGAGTCCAAATACGTCCTTCTGTACGGAAATACATTCAAACCATTATATTATTATACTCTCATTCTATAAATTCTAGAATGTTAGATTGGAATGTCTCGTGATTTATAATCTATCCATTACAGATTATAAATTATAAATACAGCTCGAGTTGACTATAATCGTCTCGTTTTCGAATAAATATACTTTGATCCACGAAATCTTGAATGGTTGGTAAATGACTAATCAATAATACATGATCGACAATGGACGTTAAAAAGTTGAATAATACTTGTACATTGGACAATGTATCTTGATCAAACACACTGATACCTTCATCAATCATGAAAAAATTGGAACGAGGAATTTGAGCATATTTGGAAAAGATAAATTTCAAACTGAGATCCATAATGAACGATTCCATACCGCCCAGATAATTCGAAATCTGTTCATTTGTCTGTAATCCAACCACAACTTCTTTTTCCGAAATATGGAACACCATTTTTTTGGAAGGCGATAGAAAGGATTGACATAATGTCTGTAATTCGTTTTCCATAGAGGGTACATAACGATTTAATAGATAAAAAGGTAATCCATCTCGATCAATCGATGATATTAACAATTCCTTCCGACGCTTTGTTTCACGCAAGGTGGTTAGGATATGCGACATTTTCTGATATTCGGTTTTCTTATATTCCATCATATTCCATTCATTTTGCAAACGAAACTGTTCGGATAAAATAGACTCTTTTTTCTTCTGACACGCTTCCATCTGTCTACGGTACTCTTCCATCCGCCCTTGTTCCAGTAATTGTGTTTTATACTTTTCCTGTGTTTTTATCAGCTCTTTTAATTGGAAACGTTTCTGATGTAAAGCGTGTTCGGATTCCAACAACTCGGATTCCAATTGAGAACGAATGGATTGGAACTGTTCGATTTCGTCAAGTTTCAGCTGTGTTTGTTGTATAGCGTGGTTCAAATCGGTTTGAACCATCTCTTTTTTTAATTTTCGATACTGATGCAATCTTTCATAAAAAGAGATGTACGGTATCGATTGGGTCAGTAATTGATACTGTTTCGATAAAACACCGTTCGTTAACTCCTGTTGCAATTTCTTATATTCTGTTTGAAGTTGTTGATACTCTTCATAACGCAATGTATCTTCCCATCGCTGTTTATAACCTCTAAAGGTATCTTTTTTATGTCGGATGGATTCGCTGGTTTTGGTATACATGAATCGATGTTTCTTTGCATTTTCCGCATACCGAATCACACCTTCCACTCGTTCTTCTATAGTCGGTAAAGAAGAAGAAGACGCGTCCTCGTAACGACGACAATACCAAGAAAGGGATTCCGAATCCAGTAATTGAATCAGTTTGGTTCGAGAGTTGGAGACACTCTCTTCCAACATGTTCATCTTGCATTGATAATGATTTTTTTGTATATAAAATGGATTCTGCATACATTGAACACATTCTGGATTATACGAAATATCAAAGGTATCTTTGTATGTTTCTCGAAAGGCGTTCCATTGACACATAATCGATTGATACTGATGATATTCTCGTTGTAATTCAGGAAGAATCGTCGTATCCCATGAAGGATGTTCCAGCTCCTCCGTATGACTGATCGTTAACACCGAATCCAGTTCCGACAACTTGGATTCTAACTGTTCCATTTCTCGTTCATGAATCTTCTGTTTCGTTTCAAAGGCTTCTTTCTCCGTCGTTGTCAACGGTGTAAAAGAAGCCGGAAACGACACCGACATGGATTGTAGTTGAGGAAGCAAGGTCTCTTTACGCGACTGTGTTTGATTCCAACGTCGTAAAATAGACTCGGAATCCGCCATTGTTTTTTGTATCGATTGATAATAACGAAACCATTGGTCATACGACTGAACCATCCAATATTGACGCTGGATAAAGTCCGGTATCTCCCATTGATACAGTTCTGTCTCCAATCTCTGTATATGACGATAGCGTTCCATTTGCACTTGTAAATCCGAGACCGATTGTGTTTGAGAACATAAAGAGTCCAGCTTGGATTGAGTCACTTGTCGCTGTTGTTCAATCTGCCGAATCTCCTGTTGACTCTCGCCTATTTCCAATTCCATATTCTGATACGATTCCTTTTCGATATGATGCATCATGTATTGATTATAATCCGATTCGATACGAGTCCATTCAGAATGAATGTCTTCTAATTGCGTCGAAGTGGCAGTCAAGGCGGTGCGAAGGCTCTCCATCTCGGATTGATAATGACGCAGAGAACCTTGTTGGAGGAGATCTTGATATGTTTTTTCTTCAGTCTTCATTTGCTTCCATTCTTCTTCACACTGTTTCTTATAATTATCGAACCAATCTAAACATAAGATTTGGTATAAAAATTCCTTGCGTTCTTTCTGAGTCATTTCGCGAAACGATTTATTCTGTTGTTGTAACGCAAAGTTGGTAAACAAGAAACTCTCCATCGTTCCTAATAACTGTTCAACGATTTTATCTGTTTTTTTTCGATGTTCTTGTGAAATATTCGTCCACTGTTCCTTTTCGTTTTCATAGAGAAACAGTGTCTCTGTGATTTTAATCTTGTCTTGTTTACCACGAACACGAACCATTTTCTTTTCCATTTTATACAGTTGAGAGCCCACCTTGAAACACAATTCGCCGATACTTTCCTTTTCTTTAAAATGAATAATTTCCTTCGGGATCGTATTTCCAGAACCTCTCGTAATTTTACCGTACAACATGAATACAATAATATCGATTAGTGTTGATTTTCCTGCGGAATTTTTCCCAAAAATACCCGTCACCGAATGCGGATGTAATTCAGTCAAACAGAGTTGATTCTGTGTTCCGTAACCGAATAAATGAGAAAAAGAAATGGAAACCAATTCCCACGAAGGATGATTTCGTCGTTGTGATTCCAAATATAATTTGTATTGACTGTACAATTCATGGATCATTTCATTCAATGCCTCTGAATCTAATTGGTCTCGCAATCGTTGGACCATATAGTGTTGAATCCATTCTGATTCGTGTTCCATTGTGATCGCCGTCATCATTGTCTCCTCCAACGACGTATTCTGTTCCGTCCATCGATTCAGCATCGACTCTACTTGTATTTTCATATTCGGAAAACGTTGTTTGATATGATAGATCCATTCTTGATGTTCAGTCGTCGTTTTGGAACAAGGTATTTTGAGTTTTACATTTCCGAATTCTGGCAATTCCTCCTGTATTTGTTCCCATGTATATTCCCGAGACTCCATTCGGAAAGAGGGTTGAGGAGATACCGTCATCATTTCAAAGGTCCGAAATGCGTAGGGATTTTCAATACTATGATAGAAAGAAGTTCCATCGGTTAGATTCCATACTAAAATACCATGTTCTCGATTCGTTTCTCCAAAATTCTGAGAAATCAAAGAACCAGCGTAAGCAATCGTTTTATTTGAATTCATATATTGGTACTGATGAATATCTCCCAGCAATACAAAATCAAATCCTTTCCACTCTTCAACGGTCGTTTCTCCATGTTCATGTTGAAACCCAAACGAATTGATCCAGCCACTCATTTGACCATGAAACAATCCGATTCGATAGGTTTTTTCGTCTATAGGTTCATGTGCATTCATCGTCATAGTGTCCTCGGAGAACGAAGACAGAGGTATATCATCCAATACCGAGTTCACTCCAAAGATGATATTCTTAAATCGATAATAACCCGTATATCGTAGATAATGAACGTTGGGAGGACATCGATCTTGTAAAATAGAAGTGATGCTGTCCATTCGATCTCGATTGTTTAATAGTGCATCATGATTCCCGGCAATTAGAATCACAATGGCCGACTCGGATAGAGTTCGTAAAAATTCAAGTGTGAGCAATATACATTCAGGCGTTAATTCGATTTTATTATGCAGAATATCGCCCGTAATCACAATCATCGGTCGTTTTCCCACTCGATCTCTTCGAATGAAATCATAGACCCGTTCGAATACATGTCGGTATTCCTTGATTCGAGCGTATAATCGTATATGAATATCTGATAGATGATAGATGGTATCATAATACGACTCCTCCTCCGAATTCATGAAATAATTATTCTTGTCCCTCTCTTTTTTTCTTAATTCATAGAAAGAATATTGACTTGAAAAATCATTTTTTTTTCTTATCTTATAAATAAAAATGAATTCTCTGTATAATAATTTAAAAAATTATAATGAAACCTTTTCCAATCCGTACGATTCACTCACGCTCTATGAAAACACAGAAGTTCGATGTTTTCCGATCAATTCATCCAATCGATGGACCATTTATCAAGGTATTTTAGAAGGGTATCATTGTGTTCCTAAAATAGAAACGGAAAGCAGCGGACTGTTCTCTCTACTACTCGATAATGAAAAGAATGGCTTTTCGTTCTATTTCATTGTCCGAAAATTGGTCGGATTTCAGAGTCTACACATGTATTCTTTAAATGAGAAACAAGAACGTGACCAATTATTATTTACCATTGAAAGCAATCAGTATGTAGAACCCTCTTTGAAAATATCAGGTATTCTATTACAAGGGTTTGTGGAATGCAGTCTTTCCTCTACGACTTCGATGGATGAATTATATAACTTATTACAATCCAAAAATGTTGTCTTGTCCGTCAATACCGCTTCTCATCCCGACGGTTTGATATGCGGTGTAATGACACCGATGTCATTGTTCCAGTCCATGATGTGATTTATTTTCATTCAAAAAAAAATGTAGATATAAATAAAAAATTTTTTTATATCTGTTTTAATAAAAAAATACAATAAAAGAGAAATGTCTTATACCTGTTTGTGCGGTAATAATCAATATGTCGAAACCGATAATTACATGAGCTGTCAAGCTTATTGTGCTTCTCAAGGTGGTGTGATGAACTATTCGAGCAATGAACTCGCGAACTCATCCAATACTATTTTTGGTATCAATAACAACAACTATTTTTACATTGTCGCCATTGAAATTATCTTTTGGATTTTATTATTGATATGCTGTTTAGGTGTACTACGTGTCTCTGGTCCCGGAAGACCGAGATGGTTACAACCAACGCTCATCACCTTGTTGGTATTATGGATTATATTCTGCTGGTATCCTATTGTAGGAGTTTGTATTTTCGCTCTTATCATTATCATTCTAGGAGTCTTCTTCTTTTCCACGTGCAATCGTCGTAACTGTTCTCTTGAATACAATTCATCGAGTATTGCAGACATTTCTTTAAACCAATTCGCAAATGACTATTAAGGAGAATAAAGAGAGAGAGTGTTTTTATAATTTTTTATAAAAACAAAAAAAACATTTATCCTTATCGTCGTTTTCTAGGATGATGTCGTTGATCCAGATGCACTTGTGCCGTTCGTTTCAGCGCTGTGTACTCGGACGATAATAGTCGGACGGTCTCCTCATGACCGTTTTGCAAAGCAATCATCAATGCTGTCTTACCCTCGTTATCTCGTTGATGTAACATATTCGATAAATGATTACGTGTTCGCGCAGATTCTAATAATAGTTGTACGGTCTCCGCAAAACCACCTTGCGAAGCAAGCATCAATGCTGTCTGTCCCTCGTTATCAGGTTTGTTTACTATACTACCTATACTCATAAAAGTAGACGTTATTTGGACAACGATATCCACACGTCCCTTTTCCGAAGCATACAACAGTAATAGATGCAAACCATGCGAATAACGACGAATGAGACAGAACGACAAGATGGTCTGTCCATTGGAATCCGTTCCGTCTACATTTGCGCCTTTTTCTAACAAGCACGTAGCAAGTCTAAGCATCGCTTTTTGTAAAGCTAACATTAAAACGGGTAGTTGCGTTGGAGTTGAAGTTGAAGTTGAACGAACGTTCTCTGTATACATTGCATTCCCCTTCCTGTAATAAACGGATTGCCTGATTCGTATCCAGACGTTCAATACTATCAAAAAACTTTTGACTCATTCGTCTTTCTTTTTTTTTGTTGGATAAAAAAAAAAATTAAGAAAAGGAAGGAGATGGTATCATTGCGGTCATTGGATTTTGACGAACATGTCCGGGGATCACCGCGCCGTCGAGAGTTGAATTTGAATTTGAACCATAATCCGTTGGTTGGATCGCATCGCCGTAAAGGACGTTATTTCCTTGTCCGACATACGATATCCATTTTCGAAGAGGCATGGTCACAGGATAAGTATAATTTTCGATCGTATCATAATGATAATGTCGTCGTGTTTGAGAGGACATGTACCGTTTTCTTTATCGTGAAAAAAAAAATATTTTTTTTTATGTATTATGTGTTACCGATTACTGGTTCGGACTCGACAGAAAATAATACATGACGACTAAAAGCGTCGAGAAAAGAATCGTATCGAATGTATTGATCAAAGAGGACTCTTACCTCTTCTTGTTTTCGACACCATTCTTCTTCGGTCAACGAATTCCATACATCGAGAATTCGTTGGCCTACTTCTTCTGCGGTCGAACCACGAACGATATATCGATCCCAATCGATTATATTTTCGAAGGGAAAGATCATATCCGAATCAATTAAGACGGGTATTCGACCTGCAGCAAGCGTCTGATAAAACCGCATGGAAAAATTACCACTACCACGAGACGCAATGATGAAATGCGACGATTGCATATTCTCATTATACTGTGAAATCAAAAATTCATTATGAGGCGCACCACCCCAAAATTGAGATCGTAATAAGAAATTCGTTTGGAAGTTATCAGGGCGTTTCGAAAAATATTGAATCAAATCGTCACGTTCTTTTCGATTATTTTGACCACAAAATCCGATGATTGGTAATGAAGAGGATGCTTTTTTCGGTAGAGGTGGATAGGCGAATGGAACGCAATCCCAGAAATAAGGTAACAGGTATTCATTCGTCAATCGTTTGCTTTTGTATAGACTGGTTCTTAACACAATGATTCGTTCTGGATTTTCCAATTGGATTTCCGAACACAAATCCGTAACGATCAATATAATATTTATTTTATCCGAACGAAAATATTGACGGATATAAGTGTGTATGTCCACTACATCATGAGTCCATAGTATAATAGGTATAACGTAGTAAAGGGAGTCGAATTCGGAATGAGTGTGTTTCCATTTCACAATGATATCTTCAATCGATGACATTTTTTGATTTCTCTCATAACTATTTATTTTTTATACCAAAAAAAGTAAATGAACTCCAAATCAAACAAACAATGAAACGATTTAAAGAAGATATGATATACATACAACGATAAAGAAAAAAACAAAAGATGTTGTTATGCACTAAAAATCGTATTTTATTACTGGATGATAAAATACGTCAATGGACGATGGAACAAGATCGTATCCAATTCAAACAGTGGAAAGGTCGTTACTATCATCGTATGAAACATGGTTCAGGATGGACCTTTCCAACCCAATACAGGGAAATGATTGAAACGTATTATCAGATGAATTGTACCAAGAGTGTTACGGAACAAGACGTCGAAAAACCAGAAGAAGAAGAAGAACTAGATAATCTTGTTCCCGAAGAAAACATAACGACATCAGTCATAGAGGAGGAATCACTTCTATCCTTAATAGAGACATCACCATCTTTATCTGTATCGGCTTCCGATGTAACGAAGAAAAAACCGATTATTTCTCCACCCATACAATTAACATATAAATATGATATACCAATGGAAATGAAAATGCATTTCCAAAAAATGTACGAGTTTCCTTCTTTTTTTTCGCAGTCATCAATACGGTAAAAATATGATGATGTTTTTTTATAAAATTTGTTTTTTTGATTTTTTTGAAAATGTATCGGTTTCGAACGTTGAATACTGTTGTCGTGGATCATTCCCTAATAGAAAAGAAGCTGGTGGTTGTTGCGTTTGCATATGTTTAAACCACTTTTGAAGTTCCGAATCCGTTTCCTTCGTATGAGTGTGTTGTAAGATTTTTTTGGTGTGTGTATCCTGTTTGGTATGATACACGTCCCATTTATCGGATAAATTCGTACGAGACGCATTCGTGTACGTGGTTGTGTTCGAGTTTTTGTTCATAGCCGTCGCCTTTTCTTTTGAATGTTTTATACCATTATCATTAACGGATTGATAATGATAGGTTGTCGTATGCGTAAATGAATTTGGTAATTGTGTAGACCGAGATTTTGTGTGTGATTGCGTCGTCGTTGATAGAGGAGAGTGAGACTGTGCTGTGTTCGTAAATAAAGGGGTTTTATAGGAACTCATGTATTTTTTATTTTATGTGTAATCAAAAAATAAAAAATTTAAATTAATTATTTTTTTTTTACGATGATGATGATGATGATGTAAGCAACAAACACAAATAAAACCGAGGAGTCAGATCCTCTTTCCGATGAGAATTCAGAACATGAGAATGAATATGTTTTACGACTGTATGTCGTTTTTGATAATTTAAAATAGATTGGAACAATTGAATAAAATAATTCGGTGAAATGATAAATAAAAAATCTTTCATTTGGTAACAATACTTCTTTTTTTGTTTTGGATACAGATAGATATGATCGTTTCCATATTTCCAATGATGATGTGTATTTGTATCCTGAAATGCGTTGGTCGGTTTAAAATAAGAAAGACTCGGTATATAATGAACGATATTGGTTTCCAAATTGATTTGAAAATGAAATTCACCGATTTGTTGATACATTCTCACACATTCCTCACGGAATCGCATCAGTTCATGAGGACAAAAAGTGGATGAGTAGGTGATGGTCGACGTCATGTTTGTCGTGGTGTTTCCATTCCACGTTAATCGATAATAATGAGACCAATCGACAATTTCAAAACCGTGTTTCCCATACATGTCTAACAAATAACGATAGGTTTCTTTGGATGGATCCACGAATAAAGAAATGGTGGAGTACCTAGACGCGTAATGATGTAAAAAGTAAGTCATACTATCGGAAAAGGAGTGTTGTTTTCGATATTTCAAGGGAGTACACACGTCCCATATAGTACAACGAGGACACGCTTTTTCAGCGGAGGTTGTCTCTGTATCCTCATTCTGTTCTGTACTAACTACAAAAAAGTGAACTAAATCACAAGAATGAATAACGACTGTTTTTTTTTTGAGGTTTTGCTGTCGTAGACGAAATAATCCTCCTCCGTCGTTGTCGTTCGAAGAAGAAGAAGGAGAATGTTTTCGAAAATGTAAAAATATGTGTTGATTCGAATAAATGGGGAAATGATCATGTTCGGTGGACATGACCGAAGAATCCAACTCATAAAAACATTCCTTCATATAGGAATGTAAAACAGGTTTCATGGTCTGAACAAGAGTCGAATGGATCGGGACATATAAAAAAATACTCATTCATTCAGAATATTGTTTATTGAATAACACATATTAAAATCAAAATATTTTTTTACACTTTTGCACATTTAAAAAACCTTAAACTATTTTGGTGGTTGGTTGTTTTTATTAGAATATAAATATCAACCAACTGGACATATCACATAAGAAATACATAAGATCAGGATGATGATAATACAGAATCCACATATCCATTGAAAACTACGATAATAGGGAGTCATTTGCTGAGAAGGCATCGTAAATGACTCGATCACATCTGGGGGAACAATATCAAAGATAATCTTACCTCCTAATGGCTCATTTAGATAATGATCGATATTATGTTCTGGAAGATAACTATAATACGTTTGACTACGAGTAATTTCTGTCTGAACATGTGTATTAAAAGGATACATGGCCAATCGAAAATATCCATTCTCTGTTCCCCAATGGATTCCCCATGAGTTTTGAATGATCCAATAAGGTACTTTATACCAACGATTCGGTTCATAGGTATCGGTTGAACCAAGTAATCGACCTTTGACTTTACCATAATCCCATCCCACAATCAACACGGCATGTTCACCCAAATAAGAAAAATGGTCCATAGGATGGCGTGTATTTGTTTTGTAATCCACTTGATCCAAATAGATATTATTGGGATTGTCGACGGACTGAAAACGACCACCGATTAGATTCTGATAGACGGGAAATCCTAGAATGATAGGACCACGGTGTTGAATGATATGTTTCGTGTAGAGGATATGTTGATCTATAATAGATGGTGATATGGAAGAAGAAACATTTTCTTGGTTTTCAATCACGACAATGTGTTTAATATCCGTCACATAGAGCTTTTTATTGCTTTTTTGGTCTTTAGAACAAGATGGTATATAGGAGTTTAATTCTTGGTAGGATAACTCGGTTTGCACCTTATCGCATACGGGTTGATGTAAACACCAATTATAATTATAATGATCGTTTTGCGATTGAATTCCAAATTTAGAAATATGCAGTAATGCGATCGCTGGATTGGAACCTCCGCATTGCAAGTTGACGTTATTTTCCCAACAAGATAATAAATAGGTTGGATGGATTTGTGGATTGATTTTGGATATCTTTTGAGTGATGACGTTATTATTAATGCTATTGGCGACAGCCACGGCCCAACAACATGCGCAGTTTTTCTGATCGAATACAGGTGATAATAAATCTTTAACAGAGGTACGATACCAATTGAAACGATAGGATACTTTTTTTTTCGAAAGAGTACCTATTTTATTTAGGTGACGATGAATATCTTCATTGGAGACGTGTGATAATACATTTGTAAATTGGTTGGTAGACCCTAAGGAAACGGTTTGATTATAAGAATTAATGAAAGTAGAGGACATTTTCTGTTTTTTTTATAAAAGGAACTATATAAAAAAAAACATATACATTTCACCGAAAGTTATTCCTCCTCACCGTTGGTTGAGTGAGAAGGACATTCACATATATAATATTGATTCTGTTCATTGGACAATATTTCGACCAATGTGTAATCATGGATATGAAGCTTTAACTGACGAGCTTCTTGTACTAAAATCTGGAGATTCAATTGCTCTAAAGAAACAATTAATTCGTCTTTGATTCGACGGCAAATATCATCAATGGATAATACATCATCCACTGTTATGGTATATCCTTGGAATCGCATGGAAGATAAGATAAATGTATACATTTTATTTAGAGGTAAATGATATTTTAAAACGAAACCAATCATTTTTCCATTAATAAATCAAATACACCATGCGAGGATTTACATAGATATTAGACAAAGAACGATGGAAAAACGAATGTTCGCATCCTAATTGTTCATTTTGTGTGCATTGATATTGCGTCTGCGATTTAAATAGATCCGACATTCGATAGCAACAAAATCCTCCAAAGGCCGATTTGACTCTGTCGAGTTCCATATTTCGTTTATATTTATCACATAAATACTGCAAGACTTCTTGATCATGAGAATGTTTATCGAAGTCCGTGTTCCACGTATCCGATTCATGCAAGGAAATGTAAGCAAATGAATCATAATATCGTAAACCGCTGGACGTTTGTTTATCGGAAACGAGTCCATTACAACCGATCGCATTGATGGAAGGATTCTGTTGGAACTGATACATGGAATGAAATAATCCGTCGAAACAAAAAGTACCGTGTAAATCTAAATCTTTGATGAATAGATAAGGGTATCGTTGCGGGTCGATATGTTGATAAATATATTGTATATAAATATTGCGTAGATAACTTAGTTTACAGATACGAGTTGCGTAGGGATGGTTTTCCACAATCGGTTGTTCAAAACCTTGAATCGAACAGGATAAAGAATTAATCGACGAGTCGTGGCATAATAGCATGACAGTTGGATCGAGAGTACTCCACTGTAATAACTCGTATCGCGTCGAATCCTCGGAATCATTTTCGACAATAAGAAATAAAGTTTCTTTAAAACTCGATTTGATTCGTTCATAAAATTGTTTTAAATAGGGGATATTATGGGCTTGGTTTCGGATAAGACCTGCGATCACGACTCCCTGTTCGGAACTATACTGTTTACCTTTTTCCACTTGGACACGATACGTATCTAACTGAGAGAGAGCATGGGGTTCGTCAAACATTCGATAATAAAATAAAGAAAGGGGGTCTGGTTCACGTTGAAACTGTTCATGATAAAAAGAAACAATAGGGTCTTGATAATATTCATATCGTCGGTAATAAAACAAATACAAAAAGAATAAGAGTGTCATGACGATTAACAAGCATATGAATAAATGATTCATGTTACTTTCTTTTTTTTTTTTGAAAGATGTGCAATTTATATTTATAATACAGCAACAATAAATATAAATGATTCGCAATAACACTTTTTTTTATATATCGTAGTCAATAAATCATAACTTCTTTTTAAGAGGACGAAGATAAGATGGAACGACAAATTGGACAAGTCGTGTGACGATTGAACCATGTGTCGAGACACTGTTGATGAAAACTGTGCTGACATTGATTGATTTGACGACATATATCATGTTCTTGTAACGGGGAACGACAGATCGTACATTCTTCATGTTGATGTACATCCTCTTCTTCTTCATCCGCAGTGGTAGAGTTCAAGTTCGAGGTCGTGGATAGCGGTGACTCGTATAAAAAAATAGTTGTATTTAAATTAATAGTCTCGAAGGATAGACGAGACGAATCCGTCGAATCTGTGAACGATTGGATGGGTTCAAAACCCCCTATAATGACACTAATTTCTCCTGTATTACTTTCTGTGGTATGATTGTTTGCAGATAGACCATTTCGACGTTGTTGTAAGAATGATTGAAACAAGTTGGAAACGGCATTAGAGAAGGATATTGCATTGGTTGGTCTTTGTAGTGTCGCAGAAGAAGTCGAAGAAGAAGAAGTTGAGTCGGTAGATGAAAAATTAAAATAGATATTTAGATTTGTTATGTTCATATACAAAAGGAATCAATGATAAAATTGTTTTAAAACAAGCGAGGATAATATTTAAATTATTTTTTTTATATATCTATGAACGGTATAAAAAACCGATCTTTTGTTTTTTAAACATGAGTTTTGAAAATGAGAAGAAGAACATTTGTATAAAACCGTCTTCTTCGCATTCGTTTGGTTACAATTGAATGATAGTCCACTTAACAATACTATATAAATGAATTTTTTATCGTCTAATAAAAAATTAAATTAAATAATTTGAAATATATGACATGTGTTCATAAAATCGATGGCGTTTTTACAGCTTTTTTTATAGATAAAAATATCGTTCGTCTCTCCATTCTAGATATTCCATTTCTACCAAAGTCTTTAAATTATCCGAAAGAAGAGTATTATCATACATGTTAGAAAAGAGATGATAGATTTCCGATAAAGTCATTTGTTTTTGTTGTTTCATGGTTTTCATGATTTTGGCTTGTAATTGATATCGATACTCGCGATCGGAAAGGGTAGACTGGGTCAAAAGAGGATCTGTCGTCTGCAGTGGTATTTTTTTACGATGCATGGGCATTTTAAAACATAGAATGGTGGAAGTATGAGGTAGAGAAGACGGTTCGAAGACAAATCGATCATGGTCTTTATCTAGATAATTGGTATCGGAATTTCCTCTTTTTTGAATCATGGGATGAGGCGGGATGGTTAGACTATGTACAATCGGTGCAAGTTGATCCCATTGCAATTGAAGTGCTTCGGACAATTCGGAACAAGAGATGGGTTGAGAGGATTGTGCAATACAACACAAGACGGCAAACTGAACCCATGACATTTCTAACGGATAGACGTTGTTCTTGTAGGTCATGTCCACCCGAACTCGACTTTTCCAGTAATGAATATTTAATTTCTTATTCTCATGATGAGATTGATAGGCTTGTTCCATCTGCTCACGATACAAACGAAGTTCTGTAGGTAAACGCAACGTAGAAAATTGCGGACGACCCATCGATTCCTCGTTGTCTTCCCACTTCGAAAAGATAAAGAAGGCTTCACGTAAGGAATGATAATGTTGTTGATAATATAAACATTGTTTTAAATCGTTTTTCAACATTTCCAGACGACAGCGACTATACGGATGGGAAATTACCGCACATAAACGATGAATCATGAGTATTTGTTGCTGGATAAAATCCGTGGAGGAAGTATGTTCGAACTGAGTACATTTTCGATATAGTAAATGTATCCATTCCGATACGCATCGCTCTTGGTTTTCGATATGAGAAATCATGGAAAGATCGTCTGGATAACGGTCTATCTGTCGCATCCACCGAGAAAAACACGACTCGTGTTCCGACAAGTATTGATTCAATTTTCGTTGAAAAAGGATCGTAAAAGGTGACGGGTTTAGATCTACTGAGATGGTATTCCGATACGAAATGAATAATTGTTCGATATGGGGTGCTGTAAAGAGTTCATCCATCCATTTGTCGTACAATGTAACACAATAGTCGGGATCCATTTGGTGAAACATTTGGATAAATGAAGAATAGTTAGGATGGATAGTTCCATCCTTCTCGTAAAATAACCACGCTTCCATCAAACGACTCGTAAGAAGAGGATAGTTCGTTCGATGATAACAATGTAATAGTATATGACGCAAGTTGGAATGGACTTCTCGTTCCGAGTCTATATGGATAGAAAAAAAATCGGAAAGTATTCTCCATTCATGTTGATAATAGACTTGGAAAGTTTGATAACAATATTCAAAGGTTTCCAATGAATGGATTTGCAGGGAATAATAGTCTTCGAGGGAATGAAAGTAGGGTTCCATCAGACTATGAACTGTCGATTTATCCATGGCATATAATTGTTGAAAATAGAGATGCAATTCATGGTCAACGTCCAGTCCTTTTTCTTTTACATAGCGATTCGATAAATAAGCAACAAGACTCGAATAGATGTTCCTAAAATAATTCTGATTCCATATGAGCCGATACACCTTTTCCAAGTCTTCGTATTGATGTTTTAATAAATAATGTTTATTCAAGATACGAAACATGATGGATAAATTCTTGGCAAAAAAGAGATATCGTTGTATTTGTTGTCTCCATATCTTCAAAACCGATAT
>Ga0194129_10004335_pt1 | contig 18972 bp, 11 predicted proteins | sample TA2KigCa35mmetaG_FD_150862 | JGI IMG/M metagenome (GOLD analysis project Ga0194129, IMG submission 150862) | Freshwater microbial communities from Lake Tanganyika, Tanzania - TA2015038 Kigoma Deep Cast 35m | ecosystem: Environmental > Aquatic > Freshwater > Lake | place: Tanzania: Lake...
TCTATGATACATCCCTTTCATCGCGGCCCCTTCGCTCTTTTCACAGCGCTTGGATTGATGTGTTTCACAAGCAGCCTCTCGGCGCAAACAACGACGACTCTTCTAAGTTTAAATTTTAATGATACCAATTCGACCTACGCTGCTTGGGGATCGACTGCATTGACCGGTTTGCCCGGTAACGGTGTCTCCACTCTCCGTCCCACAACGACCAATAGCGGCCTTTTCCCCACCGCGCCGACCAACGGATATTTGGTCCTCACACCAAATGCATCGGCAGTAAATTCAAACACTTTTCATAACGGTTGGGCGGCCAACGCCACTTTGGCAACCATCAACTCTCCCTACACCGCCGGAGGTCTCGGTCAGGCCAACTTGAGCAAAATTTCCCTGACCGCCAGGGTACGTGCCCGTGGCATGCCGGCCGGCGGGGCGGTGGTCATTCTAAAAATACAGGCTACGGGAGACAACCCAAACGATGTCCCCGGTGGGTACAAGCGTGTGATGTTTGAGCCGATTTTTCTCGCTGGAAATGATTGGACCACGATCGGTGGCGCCTTTGACGACGCTTCCTTAACCAGCAGCACGGCCCAAGGTACCCGTTATAATTTCCTCACCAACGCAGCTAGTTATCAGGTCCTTGTCGAGCTGAGCGGGTTTAATCGCTCCGGCACCGAAGGTTATGTCGCTTATGCCAACAACCCAACCGTGGCCGCCAGCGGCGGCCGTAAAAATCCCGGATTCGATCTTACCGCCTCCAGTGTCCGCGTTGAGATCGACGATGTGAAACTGGTGGTCACTGACGCTGCCACCACCGGCTACAGCGCGCCCACCACGCCCTCCCAGCTTTTGCGGAATGGAAACTTCGACACCGGGGACGGGAACTGGTCTTTTTTTGAGGGTGCCTACCTCTCCACCGCGGGCTGGGGTGAAAACGGCAACGCCAACGTGGCCCTCATTCCAGGATTTTCCGGACAACCTTTCGCCGGCTTCATGCAAAACCAGATCGATTTCAGCCCGACCAACGGCAGTTTTTTCACCTTAACTTTTCGGGGCAAGTTCGAGCCTAAATATTCCGCGGGTCAAACCTTTGTGGCCTTTATGAACGGCAACGACACCCAAACTTTTAAATCGGTGGATATTAATGACCAGGTGGCCGCGAATCTCGGGCAGTGGGCCACCTACACCGCCCGTTACAACGCCTCGGCGGAAAATCTTGCCGCGATGAACGGAAAAATGTCCGTTAAAATCCAGCCTCTGCAGCGCCAGGTGGGAGCGGAGCAAGCCAGCGCCTTGATTGATGACCTAGTCCTAAAACAGCAGCCAGCCTCAGCAGTCGGTCCGCAAATTTCAGTCAAGGTCGGAGGAAAAAGCCTCGCCGCTGGCCAGACCCACGCGCTGTCCGCCCCCTTGATCGGCTACAACACCTCCTATCCTCTCACCGTTGCCAACGAAGGAGCCGAAGCCTTGACGATCAGCTCCCTCACTCTCCCCGCAAGCGGTTTCGTCCTGACGGGTGCCGGATCCGCGGTCACCCTGCAGCCTGGGGAATCGAAAAGTTATCTGATCAGCACCCTTCCCTCCACCGCCACAGCCCTTTCAGGAACCCTCACCATCAATAGCAACGACAAGGACACCGCCGATCAGGTATTTGTGGTCAGCCTCCAGGCCACTCCCCGCCTGCCTTCGGACGACTTTAACTCCTCCACCCCCGCGGAATTGGGCTGGAAACCCTTTTACACGACCCCGGGCAGTTTCGACACTGCCGCCAGCGTCACGGTCACCAACGGAGCTCTCAAGCTGAACGTAAATTCTTTGGACGGAGCGGGTGTCTACCCTTGGTATTTCGGAGTTAAAAAATCCATCGCGTCGCCCGGGACTCTGGATCTAACGCGCAGCTCTCTGACGGCCTCTCTTCGTGCCTCGGGGGTTTACTCGGGCTTATCCACCAACAAGGTTCAAATTTACCTGGAATCGTTGAGCAGTTCGGGAGCCGCGACTGGTCGCCTTTCTCTCGGGCAGGGGGTGGATGAAACCACCTCGGGAGCAACTCCCGGAACGCCCAGCTATTTCACTGGAGACGGCACGAATGACCGTGTGGCGGTCCTGCTGCCTGAAGGCGGCGGATACACTTCTGTAGGCGGATCGCTTGCTTCGGCTGTCAATCAAGGGTTCAAGGCGGACGCGCCTGCCTTCAATTTGGTGGTCATGATGACGGATTTTGACTTCGACCTGGACGCCGGAAACATCGTGGAACTCGACTCGCTCACTCTCAATCTGGTGACCAGCGGCTTCGAACTGGCCAACGGAGGATTTGAATCGGATGCCTCGAATTTCAGCACCGGTTCCCCACCGGCTGGATGGCTGCAATACCCGGTGGCAGGGGTCAGCAAAGACCGCATTCTTAATGGAGATGCCGTCTACAACGCCTCCACCGGGCTGGGCGACACCGGCTCTCCATTCAGCGCTTACGCGGGGACCAGGGCGGTGAAAATCTACGGCCAAAATTACTACATTGATGGCGCCTGGGTCGGGCCCAGCCAGACGGGCACGGTTTATCAGGAGTGGTCGGTAGCCGGAACGGCGGGGCTGTCCGTCGGTCAGGCCATCCACGCCCGCGGAGCGGCCAAAATCTACGGCATCGACCCCCTGACCGGTGGCAGCACGTTCAAATACGGGTTTCGCTACATGAACGGAGCCGGTGCCCAGGTCGGAATGGACGAGGTGACTACGATCACGGCCTCCAACGATCTCCCGGACCAGTGGGTTGCCTTGGTGGCCAACGGAACCATCCCCGCGGACGCTGCTAAGGTGCAGCTGATTGCGGAGTTCGTCCAAAATGCCGCGACCGATAAGGGTGCCGTTTATCTGGACGATCTGTCCGTCGGGCTGGGGGCGGTCGCCCCCTCCGTTACCGTGGGCAGCAACACTTACCAGCTGGTCTGGTCAGACGAGTTTGACGGCACTTCCCTGAACCCGGGCAACTGGGTGCCGGAAACCGGGGCGGGCGGATGGGGGAATGGCGAAGCCCAAACGTATACGACGGATAGCGCCAACTTGCGTGTTGAAAACGGCAGTTTGATTCTCCAGGCCGTGAAATCCGGATCTTCTTGGACCTCTGCCCGGATCAAGACGCAGGGTCTGCGCTCCTTTAAATACGGCAAAATCGAGTTTCGCGCCAAGCTGCCCTCCGGCATCGGCCCCTGGCCGGCCGCCTGGATGTTGGGCACGAATATCTCCGGCATCGGATGGCCCAGCTGCGGCGAGATCGACGTGATGGAGTGGCGCGGCGGCTTCAATGGGGTCGCCAACGGCGACGCCAATACCGTTGGCCACGCCCTTCATTCTTCTTCTCGATACGGCGGTAACCCCGTTCAGCCCGGAAGGTCTTCCGTGACCAATCCGTCTACTGAGTTCCACACTTACGCGGTTCTCTGGAACAGCAACAACCTGGTTTTCAGCGTGGATGGGGCGGATAAAGCCACTCTGACTCCTCCAACCGCCGATGCCGCCACCTTCCAAAAGGAGTTTTTCCTTATCCTCAACTTGGCCATGGGAGGCAGCTACGTGGGCACCAACAACGCAACTGCCATTTCTTCCACGCTGACCAACGCCGTTTATGAAGTCGACTACGTTCGAGTGTACCAAGATCCGGCAACCTTTTCGGCACCCTCCGACACCACCGCGCCGGTCATCAATATCGCCGGGGCCAACCCTGCCTCGGTGAACTGGGGGACCCCCTATGCGGACGGCGGAGCCACGGCTTTTGATGCCGGCGATAACGCCAGTGTGGCTGTCACTACCAGCAATTCAGTGAACACCTCTGTGCCCGGCAGCTATCAGGTCATCTACACCGCCGCGGACAGCAAATCGAACCGCGCCACCAACAACCGGACGGTGAACGTGGTCATGGCCAACAGCGGAACCAACCGCGGGGCGGACGGTTTAACCGACGTCCTTCGGTACGCCTTCGGTGGCACCGGCACCAGTTCGATCGCCACCAGCCTCCTGCCCTCCAACACCGTCAGCGGAAGCAATCTGGTCCTCACCTACTACGCGCGGACCAATGGTAATGTGAGCCTCACTCCATTGGTTTCCACCGATCTGGCCAACTCCAATAATTGGACGGAGACGGGGGTCACCGTGACCACCCTTTCCACGGTCGGCACCAACGGCACCACCCTGGAGAAACGGCAAGCTTCCACCCCGGTCAGCGGGACCAAGAAGTTTCTCCGCCTCAAGGCCACTTTCACGCCCTAACCCAGGGGGTTGACGCCGGTAGGGCGACCTTTTTGGCCCCCTTAGACCTACCCCCGCCCATTCTGGTTAGTCGCTCCGCGATGGGATAGTTGTCCGCTTGCGCGGGGGAATTGCAGGTCGCCTCGTTCAACGCCCAACGCACAAAAATCAATGAGGCGCTCTCGGCGAGAGCGCCCTACCCAGCTCAAGTCATTCACCTCAAAATTGTGAACCGGTAGGGCGGGATCGATGATCCCGCCTCGTCGTAAATTTCAAATCCATCCCCAGTAGGGCGGCGTGTCCCGACGCCGCCTCGTTGAACGCTGATTCCCCAACCCTTAATCAATCCCCACCCACCAACCGATCCCACCAAGAGGATTACTGCCCTAAGACCGCATGTTTATTGAGGACTTCGCCTTTCTTAATCGATTCGGCGTGACCGTCGACCATCACCACATTGACCCTGCCTTGGTGACGATAGCGAAGGCTGGGGTTTTTAGAGTCATCGGAATCGGGGCCCTCATAAAGAGGTGTGGACAAATTTGCCGCCCCACCTCTCCCGCCGCTGGGGTTGTCAAAAGACGGCTTCTCAATCCGATTGGGTGACCAGCCTTTGTTACCAGGATCCTGACAGACATCTCCGACCAAGATCACGTCGGATGGGCGGACCACGTTGTTGATCGCCACGTTTTTTGTCGAATCCACTAATGCAGAATGAACTCCGTAAGTGATGGCCACGGTGGTGTCGGTTCCCTCGGTGACCGGCTTCTCGCAACCGGGGCAGACAAAAATGCTCTTTTTACTTTTGGTCGTGGTATTGATGTATTTTCCCAACTCGGTCGCCCAGGCCGCTTCCTGACCGCTTGATTGGGGGAAAGTACCGGCGGAACTCTCAGCGGCATAGGTAATTAAGCCCAATCCAATCTGCCTTAAATTCGCCATACAAGCCCCGGATTTTGCCTTTTTCAGGGCCCCGTTGATAGCAGGTACGGCCAAACCCGCCAAAAGGCCGATAATGCTTATAACCACAAGGAGTTCCACAAGGGTAAAGGCTTTATTTTTGATTGGCCTGCTCATTCTAGGATAAACCTATATAATTTTTCTAGCTTTGCAAATATTTTTATTTGACTTTATGGAAACTTGGATTAGGATACACCTAGTTGATGGTAAACTAAAACAAATAGTAGAAACCAATAGAAAGGAACATAAAGAAATGAAAAAAGTACTTAGTTTGTTAACCGCCTTGGTCCTCGGTTTGGGGATTCAGGCAAATGCCACAGTTTACTTCCAGTCTGATTTTAATGGGCTGGCCACAAGTACAAAATCAATTAACGGCGGCCTCTTAACCCTCACGGCATACGGCGAACCCGGTAACTGGGGCATCATACGTGACGATGCCCTCACCATCTATGGCGGGGGAGACCACAACGGTGCCAGTTCCGCTCGGTTAGTGGGATTAGGTGCAGATCTGGCTGCAGGAAAAAGCCTGCTCCGCATCTCCGGCGAGTACCGAACCAAGAACGCCTATAGTGGAGCCGCTTTCGCCACCACTGCCAAAATTGAGTATCAAAATAACACGTGGTACTTCGATTACAATAAACTCACCGTTAACTCTGCCACTCCGGATTGGACAGCGTTTAACCTCGATCTAAACCTCGCTGGGCTGGCGACGGACGCTCCGCACATTGATATGATCAACTTGAACTTCTATATCGGAGGCTCTAACCCGGGCGAACTTCAGGTGGACAATCTGTTGGTGCAAACAGTAGTCCCCGAGCCTTCCTCGGCTACCCTCATGGGCTTAGGCGTGGCCGGCTTGCTGGCCTTCCGCCTACGCCGGAAGGTCTAAGTACCGGTAGTTAAGTTCCTTTCTGACAAAAACCCGGGAGGTTACCCCTCCCGGGTTTTTTGTTTTTAGATACGTTTCAAATCCATCATTCGACACCTGTAGGGCGGCATGTCCCCATGCCGCGTCGTTCTCAATTCTTCACCCAAAACCGGTAGGGCGGGATCGATGATCCCGCCTAGTCGGACACCCAACGTTCCACGAGGCGACCAAGGACTGGTCGCCCTACCTAAACCGCCCCTTTTCTCCTGATCAGCTCCCGATACCAGAAAAACGAATCCTTCGGCGTCCGCTTCAACGTCCGGTAATCCACGTGGACCAGACCGAATCGTTGTTTGTATCCCTCCGCCCATTCAAAATTATCCAACAAGGACCACTGGAAATACCCCTTCACCGGCACCCCATCGTTCACTACCCGCTTTAACTCCCCCAAATACCTCCGTAAAAAGTCGATCCTCTGCGGATCGTGCACCTTTCCGTCGGTCGATACCCAATCAATATTACTCAGTCCGTTCTCCGTGATGTAGAGGGGCAGCGTATACCGTTCATGTAAGAACTTGGGCCCCCAATAGAGGCTTTCTGGGGTCACACTCCAAGCAAAAGCGGTCCGCGGATTTCCATCGGGGAAAGGAACAACTTCCCCCTTCCCCTTCTTTCCCTCCGTAACAGCTGTGCCCTGATAAATATTCACCCCATAAAAATCCATCGGCTGAGCCATCATGCGCAGATCCGATTCGGAATACTTCGGCAAGGCCTTTCCAAAGGCCTTCTCCGCCTCTGGGGCCACCCGACCCAGCACCACGGGATCACTCCATAGGGTGTTGCTAAAAACGTGATTGTTGGAACACCCAAAGGTCCATTTTCTGGCTGCCTCGATATCTCCTGGACGATCCGTCGCCGGATAAAATACGACCCCCACCGGAGCCCAGCCAATCTTACCCTGCTTGGCGCATCCCGCCCGCAGCGCCTGGACTCCCAGCCCGTGCGCCAGTTGAACATTCCGCACAAGTTTCAATTGTTTGGCGATGGGGAGCTTGTCTCCGGGCGCATGTTTCCCGGTTCCGTGTCCCAGACCCACAAAGACCTGGGGCTCGTTCAGCGTCATCCAGTCAAGGATCCGGTCCCCCAACCGTTCCGCCACCTTCAAAGTAAAATCCGAGAACCATTTCGGGCTTTCCTCATTCAGCCAGCCGCCCTTGTCATAAAGCTTGGTGGGATAATCCCAGTGAAACAGGGTGCAGAAGGGCCGGATTCCGGCCTGCAAAAGTTCATCAATAAGGCGGTCGTAAAACTCCAACCCCTTGGGGTTCAGCTTCCCCCGGCCATTGGGGAGGATCCGTGTCCAAGAAATGGAAAAACGATACGCCTGCAGGCCCAGATCCCGCATGATGGCGATGTCCTCTGAAAACCGATGGTAATGATCGCAAGCGACCTTCCCCGTATGCCCTTCCCAAACTTTCCCCTTCGTTTCACAAAACCGGTCCCAGACGGAAAGACCCCGTCCGTCCTCCTTGTAGGCGCCCTCGATCTGATAGGCAGAGGTGGCGGTGCCCCACAGAAACTCCTTCGGAAAAGAGCTCATGCGATCCACTTACGGAAGCCTCTCCAAAAATATGCCGAGGCAAACCACTCCTACATGGAGTGGGGTGTATCCGGACCGGTCAAGCTGGCAGGGCCCTGGCTGGTGGAGCTTCGTAAAACCAGTTGAGGTTCCACTTGGGTGGTCGTGGCAGCCAAGGACGGCTCCTGAATCCGGTCCAGAATCCGTTGCACCGCCACCCTGCCCAGCAATCCCTTATCCACTCGAACGGTCGTGAGGGCGGGAACACAGCTGGCCGCCCAGAAAATGTCGTCGAAGCCGATGATCGAGATGTCCTGCGGAACCCGATATCGTGCATCCGCCCGAACGGCCTCCATCAGACCAATCGCCATCTCGTCGTTCAGTGCGAAAATTGCGGAAGGCATCGCCCCCGATTTCAGCAACTGCTCGGCGGCTTTCCGTCCCGATTCCCGCGTGAAATCACCGTGCAATTTGCGGATGGCGGTAGCTGAAATTCCTTTCGCCGCCCAGACAGCCATCGCTGCCTCTTCCCGTTCTAAGCTGGCCACGTCATCGACCGGGCCCGTCAGAATGCCGATGTGCCTGTGACCCAGCTCTGCCAGATGGGCAGCCGCCGCTGACGCACCAGCCCGATTGTCAAAATAAAGAACATCGGCATTGAGAAGAGGCATGGAAAGGTCGGCCACAACCGCCGGAGGTCCATGACGGATCAGATGTTGCAAAATAGGCTTGGGGATTTGCCCTAAATAGATAACCGCATCCAAGTGCGCGTGACGAACCAGCGCAAGGTAATCCTCCTGCCGATAAACTTCCCCTGCCGGGAGAATGACCAAAGAGGCGTTATTCCTGGATAACTCCGCTTGGATACCTGAAATGATTTCCAAATGGTAAGGCCCGAGTCCTGATTTCATGAGCACGTGTCCCAGCAATCCAATGGTGAGCAACTGGGGTTTCTTACGAACCGTTTGGATGGCGTCGGGATCAGAGACGAAGGTTCCCTGCGCGGGGACGCTATACACGAGTCCCTCGACACGCAGCTCACTGAGAGCCTTGCGAATCGTGATCTTGTTGACCTGAAATCGGACCGCCAAATCATCCATCGAGGGAAGACGAGAGAGGGGTGGGTACTTGAGGTCCTTGATATCCTGGCGGATTTGGTCGGAGATTTGCCGATAGAGATACTTCAAACGAGCTCGACCGCGATGAAGTGATTTACCCTGCGAAAACCTCATGAATTTCAGCCTACACGCAGTATCTTACGCGGCAAATAGCGTTTTCTGATCCCCCAGAGTCGCAAAACTTACTTTTTCCCTGATGGCCTGATCCAACTGAGGAAGCACGGAGATTCCCCCCGCCCGTGGAAAAAGCCTTAAAGAGTGACCGTCACCGAGGAAATTTTGCCCTGACGCCCGAAAAGCTCCGCGCTCTGCGTCGGATCCAGAAAATGGCCCCGGATCTGTTTCTTGGTGCCGTCCGCACGGGTGACCTCCATACCGGGTTGGCCCGTCCCTCGAAGGTAACAGAAGGGAACCTGACAGAAGGTAAATGCCAGCGCACCCGACGGCACGGGCATGTGCTTCACGGTTCCGCGGGTGTCGATGTAGCGAAAGGATGCGGGCGCGGTAATAAAATCGGCCTCCTGCAGAAGGCGGGGACGGATATGCAGACAGCCATCACGAACCTCAAGGCCAAGCTCCCCGAAACGCGTGATAATATCCTCCTTCACTTGACCGGTCATGCCAGGTTGACGTGCACCACCATGAGCCGGGGTGTGTGAATACGGGTCAGCGGGAAAGGCACCGTATTCCTGCGGCGACTTATTGAAACCCATGCCGTTGCGAATATCGGCGCAGCACTCCGCCAGCTGCTCCACCACTTCTGGCACCGCACCCCCCTCCACCGCCGTCCGAAAGGCCTCCTGCGCAGCGAGGTGAAGCTTTGAGACCATGTGCCAGTAAACGGAACCCAAGCCCTCGTAACCAAAAAAAGTACCAGACCTTCCTGTGAAGGATTGGTGGTCGAACATTTCTTCAAAAATTTCCAATACGCGGGACTCGTCGCGGGCGACTGCCTCCCCGTATCCGGCCTGCGCGAGGACGGCGAGAATCCGAGCCACGTCCGCCGCATTGCGGATAGAGCCGTGAAAATGGCAACCCCCCTGGATGTCCTGGCCCACGAGTTGCCGGTTACCATCCGCGAGGAGTTGCCGGAAAAGCTGGCATGAGGCGATCGCTTTTGCCGGGATGTTGTTTTTTTCGAGGAAGCGCGGCAACGCCTTGTCTGGGTAGAGGAGGTAGGCTCGCTGATCGGCGCGGTAGAGTTTGCTCTGGCGTAGCGCCTGCAGGAGGCGCAAGCATGCGGTCGGCGAGAGGTAACCACTATTCAAGATCGCCACCTGCCCCTCGAGCATGAGACCGAGTCGTCGAACGGCGATCCCCTCTCCCCCCGCGGTTACCGACATGAGGTTGTAAGAGTGGTAGAGGCCATCCTCCCGCTCGTTCGCGGCGATGCTCCGGTCGACATGCCGCAGGACATTTTCGAGGAATGCGAGGAGGTTCCCACGCATAACCGCTTTCGTTTCACCCGAAAAACCTTGGGGATAGACCAAACTGCGATAGCGACTGCCCGCCTCACCGAGGGCATCAAGGACTCGCTTTCGATCGCGATCGGAAAACGGAGCGTCCAAGAGTGGGAGGGATTCTTGGAGGGCTCCACCGGTGGCGGACAACCACTCAGCCACTTCCTCCGAGATCGCGAAGTCAGCGCAGCCCGGACGCTGCAGAAGCCTGCGCAAAAAGACGACCAATCGGCGCAGATGGCAAAGCGTTACCACGGAAACCCCATGGCCGACCAAGGCGTTGTTGGCATCGTTCCACTCGGGGCGCTGGGTGTTGAGCCACAGTCCAGCTTCGGGAATATAGTTGGCCAGTTTCGCCAGCAAGGAGACGAGAAGTTTCTCGATCAGATTTACCGTAACGACACGATCCGCGCGACCCCACACGAGCTTGCCGTCCGCTCCAGTTCGCGCAACACGTTCGGCGATAACGGCTTCCCGTGCCGTGTCGTAAACCACCGTATCCTTAGGATTAACCAACAGTTCGCGGTAGGGGCGAATCCGGTAAGGCACGTTCGCGTAGGTGAAAATACGGCGACTGAACATGGCCTGCAGTCTGCCAGGACAGAAGTCCTCGAGTAGCTCAAGGAGCTTCAGTAGGTAGATGATTTGGTGGTCTCCCCAGTAACCAATGTAGGACCACGGGTCGTGTGGTTCGATGATTTCCCAGTCAATGCCGTCGCGGGTGATACGGTAAGGGTTGTATCCGTCGACCGTTGAGGCATTGACGAACTTCGCGATCATGCCAGGCAAGAAGGCCGGAAAACTGCGGGCCATCGCTTCCCAGTTCTGGAAGATATCACGCCAGTTGCCGGCGTAGTACAGAGCATCAGTTCCGTCGTCGTTGCGCAGGATGATGGCGAACTTGTTCCATGGGCGACTCGGGTCACCATGGCGGCGACTGAACCCCAGCGGCAGATATTCCAGGCAGATCCTCTGCAGGTCAGCCGAGCCGTCGGCCTCAGCTGCCTCGAGAAGTTCCGCGTAATTCATGGTGTCGGGCAGCGCAGCAAAAAACTTTTCGTGCTCCCTGGCCAGGTTGCCATTCATGTTCCGCGCATGCTTACGCAAATCCTCGGTCGATAAGTCGTGGTTTCGCATGAAGACCCCGCCGCGCATAATGTTAAACAGGACATTCGAAAGATGGCGATTGTCCTGCAGAAGATTTCCGGTCATTTGCCAGCCGTCGGCTGAGGCCACAAGGCGCTCCAATTTGGCCCTGCCCGCCGCCAGGTCGTCGTCAAGGTCGCGGGCGAGTGTTGCTGGGTTATCCAGCGCGACGAGGCTACTCCTCACCGCGGACGCATCCTGCTCGACCGCTGCGGCAAAGCGCCAGCGAGCCGTTTCGCTGGAGGCCAGAGTCAGCGTCTGCACAAGAAAATAGGCACCGCGCTCCGCTCTTACATCGGTTTCTTCCACCGGAGCCTTCCCCCGCCGAAAAGCATCCACCTGCCGTGAGGAAATTAAGCGCACCGCACCCTGAAGCCCAAGAGACCAGACCGTGTTACACTGAAGCGCCTCGCTCGGTTCAGCCCTGTCCACGATGACCGCACTCAGGCTGTAGAGCCCAAGTCCGCAGGTGGCTTCCAGTTCGTTCTTACGGTAAGCATCGACCAGCGTGCTGAAGTTAGCCTGCATGGATTGAGCCACACTGCAGGGCATGATGTTCTGCAAACCATCCAGCACGGTCACGGCAACCTTCCCGGGTGAAATATTTTTCAAGGAGGCTTCGCGAATCAACCCATACTTATCACTGAAGGACCAACCGTAGCGGAAGCGAAGCCCCAAAGCGCTGTTCGTTTCCTCGAAGATGAGGCGGTCGCCGTAGAGGCTTTTATACAAATGGCGCGTGACGGCATAAACCCCCTCGTAGCGCTGCGAGAAGGGTTCCCAGAGAAACTCGTCTTTGCCGCGATGGATGCGCAAGATCGTTTTACTTCCAGTAATATCTTGCGAGTCGTGAATCTTGTCATCCGTGTAATAGGGGAAAATCGCCCGCCCGGGATCGCGCCGCCCTGCGGTTAGGGCACCGTTGCTGGAGATGAATATCCAGTGGTCGGAACCGCTCACCAGACTCATGAAGAAGGGCGGCATCTGGTCGTAATGGCTGATCCGGTAAAATGTCTCGCCATCCTCCATTCGAAGAAATTCGCCCGTAACCTCGCCCCCGTCCTCTGGCCAGGCCACTTCGCCGATCAGCGTCCGTTTTTTAGTCATGGAACAAATCGATGTTGAAAACTAATCTACGCCGAAAGGAACATTTGCGGTGGTGGCTCCCCCTTTTCCGTCCCGCACAATAAGAAAAAGGCGATAGGCTCCCTTATCCCTAGGGAGAGTCACCAAACACTCCCTGTCGGACCCATTTTGAACAGCTTCGGGATAGGAGGCTGGAACGGATTCGGCGTCACCCCCTCCCCGCAAATCCTTGCTCTCGGCCATCACAGACCATTCGTACTGCAAGGAATCCCCATCCCGATCCATCACCTTTGCGGATGCTTTCACTTTTTCCCCGGCCTTTCCCTTTTTCAGGGCGACGGGGAATTCGATCGACTCCACCTTCGGACAACGGTTCGCGGGCCATTTTCCGGACCAACCACGAACCAGGGCGTCGACCGGCGGAAGCTTCTCTCCCGTTGAAAGCAGCATCCCGTACCAGGTGGATGTGGTCTCCTGTTTGTTCCCCCACAAGAACGCATAACTGCCTAGGCAAAGTCCCTCCTTATTTTCCATCAAGGTCGTAAGGGTGGCATAATAGTTGGCCGCTTTCTCGTTCCCGCTTGGTTCGATCGCCGCTCCCCAAGGCGCTTGCGGAGCCTGCCAATGCCCCACCGGTCCGTACTCGGTCATGATAAAGGGCTTCGTCCACCCAAGCCCTTGCAAGGTTCCTCCGGCTCCCCCGGCCCCCAAATAGGCATTGATCCCCAAAATATCGATCGAGGGATAGTACTTCATGATCTCTTTGATTTTTCCTGTGTCAGCGCCCGCAATCACGGTCATCACAGGGTGGTTTGGATCCTCTTGTTTAATCAGCTTGGCCAGCTCCTCAAGTTCCCTCCAAACCCGAATCGCATCCTCCGTCCCCACATAACTTTCCATCTCATTTCCCAAACCCCAGACGAGCACGGCAGGATGATTTTTATATTTTCGGACGGCGCTTACGATTTCTTCCCGCTGCTTCGCTATAAACTTCGGATCACTATATTTAAATCCGTGCCGCTCATGCTGGACCCATATCCCCACACAAACCGTCAGACCCAGCCGAGCCGCCTGATCGATGAAGGATCGCCCTTCGGAATCCTTAAAGGCAAGTTGTTCGATCCCCCACGTCCGGATGGAGTTCGCCCCGATTTCCTTCGCTAACGAAAGGGATCCGGGACCTCCCACGCCACGAACCACAAAAAGCTCACCATTCCGGCGGAGTTCCCACACTCCTTTTTCATTTTTCGATAAAGTAACTTGATGAGTTAAAGGAATCTGGTTTGTATCTGGAGTACCTTTTGCTTGCAAAGCATTCATAAAGAAGGGAATGAACAACAATAACTTGACAGTCATGCCATGGTTCATTCAAAATTTTAGTATGAATCCCATCCTGCCGTCCATTCTCATCCTATCATATGTGTTCCTTCCTGCCCTGGGCTATCGGGCCCTGGCCGCACCCACCAACAGCCATGGGATCACTGAGACCAACCCCGCCGCCCCAGCGGCACCAAGCAGCGTGCCGCTCCCTACCCCAACGAAGGAGGCACCGGCCTCCTCCACCCAGCCTCCGGCGGAAGCCGCCGGTCCCAACTCCTCCGCCGTTCTGACCAGCGAGGCGTGGCAGGCTTTGGAGAAGAAGGATTTTGCCACCGCCAGGGAGCGGATTGCCAAGTGCCGGGAACTGTACGAGGCCAAGGCCGTGGAGATGCAGGCTGGCCTGACGACCCTCCCTGCAACGGACAAGGCTCACTCCTACTGGGCTTTGAACGATGTCGGCACCTGCGTGTTTATTCTTGGCAAAGTGGCCGAAGCAGAGGGAAAGCCGAAGGACGCCCTCAACCATTACCGGGAAGTCACGGATCGATTTGCCATGTCCCAATGCTGGGACAAACAGGGCTGGTTCTGGCAACCCGCGGTGGCTTCCAAGGAGCGCATCGCCGCCCTGACTTTCGAGACAGCTGAGTAAAACCCGCCAGGTTGGCCCAACCCGGTCAACCCCATCCCCATGGTCCATAGTCCCCAGCGCCGGTCTTGGGGGTCCTGGTGGTTGGCTGGCCTTTCTTTGCTGACCATTTCGGGCTGTGCCCCGAAAGCGGATTCCCGCACGGAGGGGCGGGTGGTCCTGGAATATTGGGAAAAGTGGACGGACTTTGAGCGGGAGGCCATGGCCCGCGTGGTGGAGAATTTTAACCGCTCACAAGACCGGATTTTTGTCCGTCTTCTCAGCGTCAGTCGCGTCGATCAGAAGATGATGCTGGCCACCGCCGGGGGCGTCCCCCCGGACATCGCCGGACTGTGGGACATTAACCTTCCTTCCTTCGCGGAAAACAACGCCCTGATGCCGCTCGATCGTCTGGCCCGGGAAGCCGGCTTGCGTCCCGAGGATTACAATCCGGTGTTCTGGAGGTTATGCCAGAGCCGGGGCCATCTTTGGGCTCTGCCGACCACCCCGTCCGTCGTGGCCCTCCACTGGAACAAACGGATGTTCCGCGAGGCTGGCCTGGACCCCGATCGCCCTCCCCGCACGATGGATGAGCTAGAGGCCTTCAATGAAAAACTGACCCGCAAACACCCGGATGGCTCCCTCGCCCAGATCGGACATATGCCCCAGGAACCCGGCTGGTGGATGTGGGATTTCCCCTCCTGGTTTGGCGGACCGGCCTGGGCGGGCGGGGATCGCCTCCTGCTGGATACCCCCTCCAGCCGGAATTTTTTCCATTGGCTCGAATCCTACGCCTCCCGGTTCGGGGGTCCGGAGTTGTTCAAGCTGCGCGGCGGCTTCGGTAACTTTGCCTCACCCGACAATCCCTTTTTCAACGGCAAGGTGGCCATGATTTTGCAGGGGGTCTGGATGGACAATTTTATCCGCAAATTTGCCCCGGAAGGGTTCACCTACGGAGTGGCTCCCTTCCCCGAAACAACGGAGCACCCGAAGGCCCCCCTGACCATCGCCCAAACAGATATTCTGGTGATTCCCGCCGGAGCCCGCCACCCCCGTGAGGCCATGGAATTCATCGCCTTCGTGCAACAGCCAAACAATATGGAGGCTCTCTGTATGGCCCAGCGCAAGCTTTCCCCCCTCGCCCGGGTCAGCCAAGAATTTCTCCAGAATCATCCCCATCCCTACCTTCGGGAGTTTCAACGCCTGGCACAAAGTCCCCGGGCTCAACCCACCCTCTGCCTGCCCACGATAAAGGAATACAGCAACGACATGATGATTTATGCCAATCTGGTTTTATTCGGGCGAAGGAGTGGAGAATCCGCCCGCGAGGAGATGTTGACCCGGCAACAAAAAGCCCTCAACGCGAAGACGGAACGCTGGGCCAGAATCGCGGAAGTGCACCAGGCCGGATGGGAAAAGCAGGTGAACCCATGATCTTCCGCGAGCACCGTGCCACCCTCCACGGACTTTTTTTTATCGCCCCATGGCTGGCGGGATTCCTTGTGCTGAACCTCTACCCGTTTGTCGCCTCGGTCTGGTTTTCCCTCTGTGACTACAGCGTGCTTTCCGAGCCGGTTTATCTGGGCACAAAAAATTTCCAGGATCTGTTTCAGGACCCGGTCTTTTGGAAGGCCCTCCGCAATACCCTGGGATTTGCCGCTGTCTCCATCCCCCTCGGCACGGCTCTCTCCATCGCCTTGGCTATCCTGTTGAACCAGTCGGTGGGAGGTCAGGGATTTTTTCGGACATTGTTTTTCCTGCCCTGCCTCGTTCCCGCGATTTCCCTCGCGATCCTCTGGCAATGGATGCTCAATGGCCAGACCGGACTGGTGAATCTGGCGCTGCGCCCGTGGCTGGAGGGGATCAACGCCCTGCTCGGCTCCTCCCTGAAGACGCCGGATTGGCTGAACGACCCGTCGTGGGCGCTCTGGGGTCTGGTTCTGACCGGCCTTTGGGGGACCGGACAGGCCATGGTGATCTACCTGGCCGGCCTTCAGGAAATTCCTGCCGAACTTTACGAGGCGGCGACCCTGGATGGCACCAGTGCCTGGCAGAGATTTCTCCACGTGACCCTGCCGATGCTCTCCCCGGTGATTTTTTTCAATGTCCTCATGGGAATAATCGGGGCCCTGCAAACTTTTGCCGTACCTTACCTTCTGACCGGGGGAGGCGACGGCCCCGGCCGGTCCTTACTGTTTCTGGCCACGTACATCTACCAAAATGCCTTTGATTTCTGGAACATGGGCTACGCCTCCGCCTTGGCCCTGGTTCTGTTTCTCATGATCGTGATCCTTAGCCTTGCGATCGTTCGCTTGGGGGAAAAAAAGGTCCACTATGAAGGGAGGTAATCCGTGAACCGTATTTCCACGTTTCAAGGTTGGATCTGCCGGATGCTTCTCCTCGGTTTTGGCTTGTGGTTTGCCCTGCCCTTTTTCTGGATGGTTTCGACCTCGCTCAAACCTCTTCGGGAAACCATGAAAATGCCGCCGGTTTGGCTGCCGATCCCTCCTCAATGGCAGAATTATCCAGAGGCCATGGCTGCGATGGGTCCGTTCTGGCTCTATGCGGCCAACAGTCTTGTCCTCGCCTCCCTCAATGTCGTCGGAACTGTCCTCTCCAGCGCCCTGGTGGCCTACGGGTTTTCCAGGCTGGACTGGAAAGGCCGTGATGGACTGTTTTTCGTGCTCCTCATGACCATGATGATTCCTTTCCCGGTAGTGATGGTTCCCCTTTATGGCTTGTTCCGGGAACTGGGCTGGATCGGCACGATGAAACCCCTTTGGGTTCCCGCCTTTCTGGCCGGAGCCTTCAACGTGTTTCTCCTGCGGCAATTTTTTATGACCTTACCCCGCGACCTGACCGAAGCGGCCCGCATGGACGGTTGCAGCGAGTTCCGGATTTTTTGGCAGATCATCCTGCCGCTGGCGAGGCCCGCACTGCTCACCGTGGCGCTTTTCCAGTTTATGGCCACTTGGAATGACTTTCTTGGGCCCCTGATCTTTCTCGCGCGGGAAGACCAATACACGCTCGCCCTGGGCCTCCAGGCCCTGCAAAGCACGATCAGCGGAACCCCGTGGCATCACCTCATGGCCGCCTCCACTCTGGTGGTCCTGCCTGTCGTTTTTCTCTTTTTCTTAACCCAAAAAACCTTTCTGCGGGGAATTGCCGCCACCGGATTGAAGTGAGGACACCATGGCACGGGTAACACTGGAAAATCTCACCAAAGTCTTCTCGGGGGACCGAAAACAGGGCTCCAAAGTCGCGGTGGACAACGTCTCCCTTGAAATCTCCTCCGGGGAATTCGTCGTGCTCGTCGGGCCTTCCGGTTGTGGCAAAACCACCGTTTTGAGAATGATTGCGGGTCTCGAAGACATCTCCGGCGGCAGCATCCGCATCGGGGGCCGACGAATTAACGACATCCCGCCCAAAGACCGGGATATCGCCATGGTGTTCCAAAACTACGCCCTCTATCCCCATATGACCGTGTCACGCAACATGTCCTTCGGGCTGGAAGTACGCGGTTTCCCCAAAGCAGAGATCGCTCGGCGGGTGGATGAAGCCGCCCGCGTCCTGGGACTTCTCCATCCCGACAACCTGCTCAACCGCAGGCCCAAGGCACTTTCCGGAGGACAGCGCCAGCGGGTTGCCCTCGGACGGGCCATGGTTCGCGAGCCACAGGTATTCCTTTTTGATGAACCCCTTTCCAACCTCGACGCCAAAATGCGGGTCGAAACCCGGGCCGAAATCAGCCGCCTACACCGCACTGTGGGATCTACCATGATTTTCGTCACCCATGACCAGACCGAGGCCATGACCATGGCGGACCGGATCGTCGTGATGTCGGAAGGCCGGGTTCAGCAAATCGGCACGCCGGAGGACCTCTACCATCAGCCCGTGAATCGCTTCGTAGCTGGCTTCATCGGAAGTCCGACGATGAACTTCTTTTCTGGTCGGCTGGAAAAGACCCAAGGATCCCTGCGTTTTGTGGAACAAGGCGAAGGTTCCCATGCCGAGCCCTGGGCGATTCGGATGAATCCTGAACTCTCCGCACGTCTAGCGTCCCAAGCCGATCGCCCGATTGTTTTGGGAATCCGCCCGGAACATCTGACCCCGGACTCACCCCAACCCGGAGCGTTGGGGATGATGGTGGAACTCGTCGAGCCCATGGGGGCGGAAACCTATCTCTTTGGGCAGACCGCGGGTCATCCTTGCACCTGTCGGATCACCTTCCACGAAACCAAAGGGTTGGAGGGACAAAAGATTCACCTGATTCCGAATTTCGACCACCTGCATTTCTTCAACCCGACCAGTGGCGAAGAGGTTTCCGGACCCAAAATTCAGCGCATCAAACTACCCCTGCCAGTACCCCACAAAAAGTCTCGAGACCTTTAGCCAGATCTTCCGGCGTCGCCCGGGCGCAGTTCAGCCGGAAACAGGCCTCCTTGGGGGCCTGGGTGAAAAAGATCCCACCCCCGACCACCGCCACCCCTTGTTCCAGGCACTTTTTTCGGACTTCCTCGATCATTCCTGCCCGCCCGCCTCGCACCCAAAGCATATACCCGCCCTTGGGATCC